>Ga0247765_1000067_pt1 | contig 79353 bp, 79 predicted proteins | sample UWRJL106311C6_FD_179949 | JGI IMG/M metagenome (GOLD analysis project Ga0247765, IMG submission 179949) | Plant litter microbial communities from Arlington Agricultural Research Station in Wisconsin, United States - UWRJ-L106-311C-6 | ecosystem: Environmental > Terrestrial > Plant litter >... | reverse complement strand
AGGGAAAGCTGTTTAAATACTAAAAAAAAAAAAAAAAAAATATACCTCGATCGCCGTCTTCAGGCTCTGCACCTTGATGGCCTCAGGCTCCCACACACCGTACTCCTTCATGTCGACGAGAACGCCCGTGTCGCCGTTGATTCCCCACGAGCTCTTGCCCTCGGCGTGCCTGGCTCGAAGGTCAGTCAGCACCCGTACAGGGCTCTTACCCGCGTTCTGGATCAAAGTCCGCGGGATCACCTCGAGCGCCTCAGCCACCGCCTTGTAAGGCCATTGCTGCACACCCTCAATGCTCTTGGCCATTTGCGTTAACCTCACAGACACAGCCATCTCACTTGCGCCGCCGCCGGGAGATAGCCTGGGGTGGAACATGACGTTTCGCGCCACGCCCATGGCGTCTTGCAAGTTCCTCTCAATCTCGTTAAGCACGTCCTTTGACGGCCCCCTGAGTAAAATTGTGCAGGCCTTGGGTGTGGTGCATTTTGTGAGGAAGGTAAAGTATTCGTCGCCAATCTTTTCAATTTCGAAAAGACCACACTTTGTGCCGATGTCCGACTCCTGCAAATCCTCAACCCGGTTTACAATGGTGGCGCCTGTCGCTCTTGCGATTCGGTTGTTGTCTGTCTTGCGCACGCGCCGCAGAGCTGTCACGTTTGCCTTCATCAGGTAGTGTTGTGCGAGGTCTTGGTCTAGGTCAGCAAACTCGTGCGTCCAATCTCTGTGATATAAAACTCACCCGAGACACCCTTTTCTGTAATGACGAGGTCGGGACTCAAGGCCAAAATATGCTCGCACATCGTCTTGACCTGCTCCTCCTCGATCTGCAAAATCCGATTCCAGTCATCCTCCTTGGTAATCTCAATGTTTGTTTGTGACTCGCCCTTCTTGTACTCGAGTGGACAGTCGAGCAAAATAATGCGTGGGTTCTCAATTTTGCGACGCATCTTGGGGTGGGTAATATCCTTGTTGAGCATGACGCCGTCGAGCACACGGCTGTCCTCAATCTCGCCGCCAGGAACCTTTTCGATACGCGCGTACCGCTTGATGTCGACCTCGCGCTTACCGTTCCCCACATCCCAGGCGACAGTGCGCACCGCCTTGAGCGCCAAATTGCACATCAGCTGCGACCACCTGGAGACGAACTTTGTGCCGATGGAGGAGGAGATGAGCTGCGACATGGCCTTGTCATCGTTGATATCGATAGGCAGCGAAATGTCATCGACAATCTGCAGCGCATCCTTAAGTGCTCGCTTGAAAGCCGAGATGATGATGACCGGGTGGATGTTGCGCTCTAGCTGCGGGAGGGCTTGTGCGAGAATCTCGCCCGCTATGTGGTTGAATTATCACCCATTAGCTATATTTGGTCACTGTAATCGAAAGCTCCCTGCACACCCGGAGGAGGAGCACTTACCTAGAATAATAACCGTCGTAGTACCATCACCCACCTCTTCATCCTGTGTCCGGCTTAGCTCAATCATGCTCTTGGCCGCCGGGTGCGACACCTCGATCTCGCGGAGTATGGCATGTCCATCGTTTGTAAGGACGATGCCGCCCATAGGGTCGAGCAGCATCTTGAGCATAGCCTTGGGGCCCAGGCAGGATCTAATAATGTCGGCGACGCTATGTAGACACGCGTGTTAGCTTCGCAAGCTCGATCGACTTCGACTGACCACTGTGGTCATAACGACGAGGCAAGGCAAGGCGAGGCGGGGAAGACGCGGGGCTGGGCTCGGGCTTTGTAGCAGTAACCAGGGGTGCTATACGTTTTGGCAGCGGCAATATTAGACAACTGGGCTTTCCGGCCAGTTTGTCTCTCACCGCTGTTGGTGTCTGCAGCGCAACATGTCGCGTCAGCATGCTGGTCTTGGGGTTGGGAGGGGTGGCGAAGACAAAACTGGAGGAGAGGGGCATTTTACTCATAACTAGGACTGGGGCCTGCATCTTGCTTGGCCTTGACCTCGCTCTTCCTTAAAAAAGGCGATCGTGTTCTGGTGATCCAAATTTCGCCGTGGGAAGAGGAGAGGACCCGATGCCTCCAGCAAAAAGGCTTGGATTTCGTGGTGGGTTGTTGTCTTCGGTTGCGCAGGCAGCTTTCAAGGTGGGATGCTGGGGCCCTGAAAAGTTCAGAATTCCAAGCCAAAGCTCCCAAAAAGTGGGTCTCGCTTTGGAGCTGGGTCGGAACAACTTTCCACCCTCTGTGCCCCTGGAATTTGTTTCTTATGATGAGGTGAAGATGGATATTATGTTGTCTGTATAATGTCATGGCATGCTTACCCCCTCCATGTTGCGTTGTGTCACTCTAGTCAACCATCCGCTATGTGCTAGTTTATATATATTCAGGACAAATAAAACATTTTCCAAACTTTGGAAAAGACGTTACCCATCCCTCTCCGACGCAACAGCCCCGTCCCTCCCAAAATCTCATAAATGGCCTGTCCATGCATTTCCCAGGTATCTTCGCAGAACCAGAACCCACAATGCTCACCGTTACTCGAATCGCCAACAAGAATATCGAAAACACGCAATGGGTAAATGAAAAGCCCCCCTACCAATGACCCTGCGCCGCGTTGTTCCTGCAAATGTTACCCACCACTGTTTGAAACACCTGATGAATTCTTTTTCTGCAACACCGCCCTTGTCTTCTCGGGCGAGGCATCGCTACTATTTCGTGACTTTGTAAGCTTTCGGTGCTGCCGCTTGCTACTCGTTGTCTCGCCCACTGATGCTCCGTCCGACATTATCGTCTCTGTCGATGCCCGGCTTCCCGCACCCTTTGCTATATCCACTGAACTGTCTCTGGCCGGGAGAAGGGTGTTCGTTCCGGGGGAAGGGCAGAGCGTTACAGATCCATTAGTTGGTGTGTTGGTTGGGACCGAAGGAGTCGAGGTAGAAGCGCTGGCGGTGCTGTCCGTCCGTTTTCGCTCAAGAGGCTGAAAAGTTTGCTGCAGTGCTTGTTAGCCTTCAGTCGTCCAACTCGGTTAAGAACTCTTCAACTAACCTGGGCGCCCAAGTAGGCATCCAGTTTCCTCTTGAGTACCTCTGAACGAACTGGCTTGGCGAGATAGTCGTTCATACCCGCCGCCAGGCACTTTTCCCGGTCCCCTTGAATTGCAGAAGCCGTCATAGCAATGACTAGAATCTTGCGGACAGACTCGATGGGATCCGACCGCAGCAGTCTGGTTGCCTCATATCCATCAAGCACTGGCATTTGCACATCCATCAAAATGATGTGATATGGCTTACCCTGGCGCGCCTTCTCCCGGAGGCCCTCGACCGCCTTGAGACCGTTCTCGTATGTATCAACGCGCGAGTATCCTAGCCGATACATGTATTGCATGGCGATTTTGGCATTGATCTGGTTGTCCTCGGCAATGCAAATGCGTAGTTCGCTCTTCGGTATCTGGGCGAGGTCAATGTAAGAGGCGGGCACAAGTCCTCTTTCTGCGCCGAGATTTGTGTTCGCAGATCGCGGCCGAGCTGGCTCTTGAGAGATTGGGCTGGTGGGCCCTTGGGCATCTCCAGCCACGACTTCAGGCCTTGCCTTTTCGAACGTCACCGTGAACCAAGCCGTTGTTCCTACATTCTCTTGGCTCTCTAGCCGGATCGTGCCCTTCATCATGGTCTCGATCAGTGACTTGCATATGCTCAGCCCCAGTCCGCTCCCACCGTACTTTCGGGCTGTGCTGGCATCTGCTTGGCTGAAGGGCTGGAACAAGTTTTCGAGCTGTTGCGGCGAGATGCCGATCCCAGTATCCTTGACCCAGAATGTCAGCGTCGCCTTATCATTCGTGTCCGAATCAACCCGAGCCCCGATAGTGATGGAGCCATCTTCGGTGAACTTGAGACTGTTGCCAATCAAATTTCCTAATACCTGGTGAAGCCGGATTGGGTCGCCGTAGATCAGCATTGGGGGGAGATTGATATCCTGTACGATCTTGACATTCTTCTTGGAAGTTTTCTCCCTGTTGCTATACGAGACAGCGCGGACAACCTCCCTTACCATTTCCTCCGGGTTGAAGGCAATGATGTAGAGTTTCATCTTGTCCGCTTCCATTCTCGAGAAATCCAATATGTCGTTGATGACCGTGAGAAGCAGGTCCGCTGACAGTCTGATCGAATCGGCCATCTCAAGCTGGTCCTTGTTAAGGTTACTATCTCTAAGCAGCTCCGAATTGCCAATAACGCCATTTAGCGGTGTGCGCAGCTCGTGCGAAACATTGGCGAGGAAAATTGACTTCGCTTTGGCAGCCTCCTCGGCGAGCTTCACGTTGCGAACAGCCTCGGCCTCAGCGTTCTTCGCCTTTGTCTCAGCCTCAATCGCCTTGGCTAGAGCCCGCTTTTGGAGCGCGACCATCGAGACGTTCTCGGCAGAGACCTTCTCAACTGCCTTCATAGCGAGGGCGTTTGAGTAGCTGATTCCGATCTGGTTGACGAGGAGCTGGAGGACAGTGACATTGCGGTCGGTAAATGACCCGGGCACACCTTCGAGGTAAAGCACACCGAGTAGTGGCTTGGATCCGTGACATATCGGGATCGCGATAACGGCTTTGCTGAGTGGATTTTTCCTGAGCCAGTGCTCGCTCACATTGCCGAATCTCTCGTCACTGACGAGGTCCCGAAGGAAGACAACCTCGCGGAACCGCGTGCAATATAGAACAACGTTTTCGGCTACTAGATGAGTCCCGCTGAGGGGGATGCCCGGTATGTGCGCTTCGGCTCCCTTCTCAGGATCTCCACTGGCGGCGACGCACCAATCGGAAGCCCCTTCATCTTGCACGACGATGGCAGCTAGCGTCGCTGCGCCGCTACACGTCTGAAGAATAACATCGCACATGGTCTTAAGCAGCTGGTCAACTCTCAGCACCGATGAGATGACCTGGGATGAGACGAGGATCGCATGTAGGTCAATCATGTCGAGCGCGGGAAGCCCTGCTCCAGCCTCGGGCTGCATTGAACCCCTCCACGCCATCGTCCGCTCTCCTTTCACCGCCGCTATGGTAGCTTGCGATGTCTGGACCGACTCGTCCGCTGTGACGCTATCCACGGCTCTAAACGGAACTGATGTTGCGTCGCTGGAGAAGTCTGTCTGGACCCCGACTTCTACGGTACGGGGGTTTCGGATCGGCCCGTGAATGAGGATGCTGTGCTCCTCTTCGATGCGGTCAGCAATGCCCGTCGCTCCAAACTGCCGGTAAAGGCCGACCGCGTCGCGGAGTGCTGACCGCGCCGATCGTCTTGCTGAGTGTCGGATGAAAATGTTGGCCATCAGGTAATTTCCGAGAGCTTCTTCGAAGAGAAAGTTGTGCTCCGAAGCATGATCCAGTGCCTCCTCGTACTCTCTTATCGCCGTCCCATGGCTGCCCAGCATCTCGGACACCTGAGCATCGAGCAGCTTGGACCAGCAGAAGTAGTTGACGTTGTTGACAACCTGCCAGTCTTTGATTTTCCTGTTCAGCTCCTGCACCCGCTGCACCGTTGCATCAACGTGGGCTTGGAAATCTTCCGCCTGCGGTCGCGGATCTTGCTGCTGGCGCAGGATGACTCCCGCCAGAGACAGGCCATAGAACAGCATGGCCAATCTCGTGCCGCGGTTCGACCACAGTAGATCCGTCTTGTCGTAACATGACTTGCCAATCTCAAGCGCTCGGTCGTAGTGACCAAAAAGAAACAAGGGCACAACCTCGAGCGTTTCGTAGATCATCACCGACCTACCGTTGTTTTTCGCGTGTTGTTGGAGCCAGTTCTTGTACGTAGTTGCGTCATGGTGCTCGTCTGACATGACACTGACAGCCTTTGAGCCATGTGTTTTTCCCTGCAAGGCGCGGCAAACCTGTCTCACGGCGATGAGAATCGTGCCCCCGCGAGTGTCGAGATTCCAGTTGGGGATCTCATCGCAGCAGTAGTGGCAGAATGCCTCGAGGTCGGAGCAGTTCTCGCTGGCAAAGAACCTGAGCTGGGCAGATAGACCAAAGCTTAGAATAGTTGATATGCGGTCCCCCGCCGCCGCAGCATAGTCATTCATGCCCTCAAACTGGCTCAACGTGAGCCCAATTGGGTATTGAACGTGACCTACAAAAGTTGCATAGATCATGTAACCGCGGGCCATGGAAAAAGGGTCTCGGTATTTGTCAAGGAGCTCCAGACAATAAGTCCCCAGATCGACGGCGAACTGGACCATGTTGAAACGGCCGAGTGCGACCATGGCAAGCTGCAGAAACGCCATACATGACTGAGGAAACGAACCGCGCTCGAAATGTGTCTCAATCATGGCCAGAGCAAGCTGATAAAAGTAAATGCAGTCACACCACCACCCTGCGCTGGCTGTTTCGACTAGGACCGCACCCAAAGAGGCGAGACTAGGGTCCATAGATCCACGAGGATTGAGTATCTCTTGGCGATCCAGGGTCGGTATCTTTATGGAAAGCCTTTCGAACTGCTTGTCAAGTTTCTCGAACGTGGGATTCTCGTCCAAGTCCACGCCGAGAGCCACAAGACACTGCCGCAGGGAATCGAGAGCCTGATCAGAATCTCCACTCTGGGCAAAGATTCTTGATTGCAGAACCCATGCAGGCGCCTTGTCGAGAGCGCTCCTCGCATTGTCGAATATTTGTCTCAGAAGCACATTTCCGGCACTCTCATGGCCCATGTACAGGTAGCATTCTGCACCCTTCAGGTGCAGTTGCAGAGTTTCGTCATACGAGACGTCTTCTCCGTCGTCCCACGGATTGTCCTGAAGAAGGGCCAGGGCATTGCTGTAGTACTTCCCCGCGGTTGGTCTCGCTCCACTTTCGGTAGCCTCGTGGGCACAATCAAACAGAAGGTCGCGGTAGCTCCGGCGCTGCTGCACCCTGCGTTTGATCATATCGACGGATGCACAAATGTGAGACGCGGCGGTGTCCTTCAGTCCCGCGTCCGTGGAGTGATGTTTGAGCAACGTCTGGGAGATGATAAAATGCATTCGCCTTACATTACATTCTTTGAGCGCCGAGGCTGCCTGTATATACCGGTCATGGGCAAAGCGGAAACGGTCATCGCGGTCGCTAGGCACGATGATGCAAGCTTGCAGGGCAGCTTCCAATCCCGCAACCGCTTCTTGTTGCGTCGGTGATGTGATGACAGGGGCAGCGTCGCCGGCGCAAACCTCATCGACAAGCTGAAACTCTCTCTCCATAAGTTTGCAGACAAGGTCAAACGAGAAGGATTGACCCAGCATGGCGGCCCAGGCCAATATTGATCGGGAGGTCGCTGGGAGCTCGCTGAGACGACGTGTGATAAAGTTGGTGTCGAGGATGTCATAGTCCTGCTCTCCTTGGAACTGGTCGAACAGCCGATCGAGGTCATATCTCCACTGGCCGGCGTGGTAGTCGTACCATATACACTTCTTCCGGTGGCAGGCCGTGAGCATTTCTCTCATGTAGAATGGGTTACCGGCCGTCTTGGATTGGATAACAAGCGCGAGAGGTATCACGTCCTCTTTAGGGAGACAAAGCGTTGCCGAAACGTACTGCACAATATGGTCCTCGCTGAGTGGTGTGAGTGTGATCTTTTTCACGGCCGGGGCTCCGGTCTTGGGCAGCTCCTCGGATTTAGGAGGGTTGATGAGTTTTTGCACCTTCTCGGCAGGTAGCTCGTCGGGACGGTAGGTGATGATGATAACCATTTTCAGCCTGGCTCCGATGATTTGGCTTATGAGTTCCAATGACTCATCATCAGCAAAGTGTAAGTCGTCTAGACAAAAACAGATAAACTTTTGGTGGGTGAACATCCTTAACACATCCAGGAAGGTGTTCATCAACCTTATCGATTTGGTCGACGCCCCTGCTCTCAGGAACTCTTGCGATGTTTGCGAACTTTGTGGCGGCACTTTGGGCGAGTTGCGGTTTGAGGAGCCAGGGACTTCGGGCGAAGACCCTCGCCTTTTCAGGCTAGGTCTATGGGCTTGCGTGGTAGAAACAGATCGGACTAGTGCGCCCTCGACGGGTCCTAGAAGAAACTCTGGGAGACCAAGTACTTTATGTAGCATAGGCCAAACGGGTCGAACATACTGTTTCAGCCCCTGATGAAACGGCGTTTCGGTATTTCTCTCCCCCCAGACCTGTCGGAAAAGAGAGGACAATAGCTTGAGCAAAGGTCCGAATGCTGTCCTCCGAGCTGTATCAAACTTGGCTGTTGCACAGTAGCCTCTCCTCCTAGCATCGGCAAGAATGGACTGAACAAGACAGCTCTTGCCCAGGCCACCGGCGCCCTCAATAGTTACAATCTCGCAATGGCCCTGCCTCCTGAACTTGGCCGAGCCGAGTTGCCGTGACAGACTTGAGGAGGAATCGGTCGTCGTTACGGCACTGTGCCGCGGCGACGATTCGTTAAGTGGCCCATCGGCAAAGCTTCCGGTTTCGAAGGAGATGCTTTGCTGCCGGTCCCAGGGGCGAGCAGTACGAGCCCCCCCGGACAAGACCGAGGCGCCTGAAGACAAGGTTTCTCCGGACACAGTGGCTGAATCGCCACCGAGAGCGGAAGGAAAGACAGTGGACCTCCATTTGGGATCTGATGCAATAGTTTGTGTAGTAAACGACCCGCTTTGCCTGTTGTTAGTTCCGTCAGCTGAGCTAGCCCCGTCGCTCGATCCTTCAGCACCGTCCATGAGCTCATTTGGAAGGTCTGAGAAGCGATTTGAGAGTTTGTGGCTCATCGAGTGGCTCTTAGCGACCCTCTCGATGACCTCCAGCAGCTCTTCCTTCTCGTAATCTCGCCCTATCATGGCTGTCGGCAGCATGAAGAAGGACGAAACATCTCTTGATCCGATCGTGCAGCTCTTCAAGGCCAACCAGTTACCGTCGCTGAGAAGTTGCTGCACCATGACCAAATCATGCCGGAGCCCGCTCGCGGAGAAGTATCGGTCGCCAACATTTTTCGATGTGCACTTTTGTACTATGCGCCCAATCACGTCCGGAATATCCAGTCGAAGAGCGGATACGTTTGGTATCCTACGGCCGAGAACACCCTGAACGATATCGAGGGGAGTATCGCCTTGGAAAACGGGCTGCTGCGTTAGGAGGCTCCAAAATAGTACGCCGACCGAATATATATCAGTCCGGGTATCAGGCTCAACGGGCATTCGTCCAGTTTGTTCGGGGCTGATATACTGCAGCTTATTTTTTGCGCCCATCTCTTTAGACAGAGCTGACCATCCAGTACTCGTCAGGCCGTGCTCAAACGATCTCAGACCCGAGCCGAACGACACCAGCTTGACCTTATTTGTCTCAACGTTGTAGTGGAACGCATCTCCTCGTATTTCACCATGAATGATTCCCTGCCTGTGATGTATGATCTCTAGGCATTGTGTTGCGCCAATAGCGAAGTCCAGAAACCGCTGCAAGCTGATTGGTGCATCGAGCTCGAGCTTCTCGTCGGTACGTGCAACCCACCTATCACCTTGCTTTTCAGCAAAGTAGAAAGCTGGGCCCAAGTCCAGCATCCGGAACATGTGGTTCGGGCCTGGATATTCGTACACTGTGACAACAAGTGTTCCCCGGTCCCCGGGCAGTGCGGCGAGCCGTATAATGTCCAGGGGCTTGACAATGTGTTCCCCATTCGGATCGGCACTCGCCACCAGGCTCTTGGCGATATGGAATGCTCTCTCCTCACGAAGAACGTGGTAAGACACCCTGGCGATGACCGGCTCCTCCACAACCGGCGCATCGGAGGCGGAGGATTGGCATGTTGGCGGCGAGATGGCTCCCGAATGTTCACTGCTCGTTTCACTGCAGGTGCCATGCGACGTGGAACTCGGAGTCCGTTCTGCTGGGGACGGCCGGCCTGAGGACGCAAGTTTGTTTAAGGCCGAGGGGCTTGAGGTATGGTTGTAGTAGGGAGCAGGCGAAGCAGCCGCGGTGCCGGACGAGTACGGCGAGACAAACCTTGTGCCGAAGACGTGCCAGTTGTCGTATGTCGAGTGGAAGGGCTTACGTGTGTCATCCCAGGCGTAGCCAGCGATCTGGCGCAGGCGCTCGAATATGCGCGAAGGGGCATCGAGCTGCTGCTCGTCGGGCGACCGAGCAGCGGGATCCATGGTCGCCGCGATACGCAGAGCGTTGCGAAAGGCGCCGGAACTTGGGGATCACGGGCTCGTCGGGAAGATGTCGTTATCTTTGTCGAGAAGTCATGTTCCGAGCATGGCGGAGGTCGAAGCGTAGTCAACCAGTCGTCAGCAGTAAATAATCACCCGTGGGCGACGGTGGGATTCTGATTCTACACGGAAGCAAGACGATTGCGCCGAGTTCTGGGGCGGACTGCTACCGCTGCTGCGGCTTAGGGGCTTTGGACGTCGGCGGTAAGACACAGGAAGGGTGGGGCGGCGGTGGTGGTCGTAGAGCCAAGATCGGCCAGGCGCACGATCGTAGGGCGAACTATCACCGCAGTAATGTAGATATAACTTACGGCTTCGTGGCGAGAGATCCGAGGTAAGGGAGTGAGCAGTTATGGAAATGCGAGATGGGGCGGGCACAGTTGGCCGACGCTCGCCTTGGATTTCGTTCCGTGTCACTGGCGCAACGAAATGTCTGCGAGCTGCTTGTGGCAATGATCGTGGGGTGAGAGACGGGAATAGGTAGTGTAGGTCGGGAATGGGGATGGGAACGCGGGGATCGACCGATTTCTGTGGCGTCCGGGGTCGGATCCAACGGAGTGTTAAATGTTCAGAAAGTTCCTGGGCGTTTTTCAACACCAGTTGATAGACGCCAAGTGCTGCGCAGTCCCAGACGTCGAATCTGAAATGGCACTGTAGGAGCCCAGGATATAGAAATCGAGTCTGCTGTGGGTTGGATAGGAGACAAAAACGGGGTAGCAAGAGAAACGCACTACCTAGCCTTGGTCATCATCCCGCTTCCTCTTGGCCTTTTTTCTGGGAACGCGCACTGTCAACGCTGTGCTGCCAGGACGGTGAATTTCGCAATCACGTCCCTGTTTTCGGCAGAAACCCCGCTTGTTTCTGCCCGTGCGGCCCTGGGCTGGGATCCATACAGCTCCTCAGACTCCGAAAGGCTGTTAGCATCAACCGTCTTGAGCGCCAAATAATGATGCCGTTATCTGTAGTGAACTGCGGAAAATAGGTCTTGGTAATCACAAAAAGGAAGCTTTCTGTATCTTATCCTCCTAGTGATTTGCTGAATACGGTTGGTTCAAGGCACTAATACCGGGTTTGTCCCGTTTAACTTTCTATGCACGGCTGGATGTTCGCTCCACCCATGCAATCGCAGTGGCGGGAGGCTATCCCATCGTCACTCTGCGTCCACCTTCTCGGGAAGCCGGCTTTCATATCCCCTACACAGCGCCATACATAACGCCGTGTGTGCTGTAACTTTGCCCACGGCCTCTTTGCTCGAACCTAGCCCCAATTTTGACTGATGTGATTGCCTCCTCTTTTTTGCTTGTCGCCTTTGCCTCGAGTTTCCTCCCAATGCAATGCCTCAAGTCGATTGAAGGCAGTTCAGCGGTTTGGATCGGCCCTCCTACAACGCCTGGTCTCTAAACTAGCGCCATTGACGTCACACCTGTCATGGGTGGGCGAATGGGAGCGCCCAGTGGCCCCGCGCCCGAGCTTCATCGTTAGCTGGGCGCCCGGTGGCTTGCCTCACGCCAGGCCGTGCAGGCTTACACGGATATTCTGCTCAACCGAGACACACTATACCTGCTGGGATTCGTTGATGGAAACATTACCTTGACCTTCTAGAAGCCTTTCCGGGAAAGAAACCAGAAAAAGAAAGAAATTAAGGCTGTTCATCATTTGGCTGAATGAAAGTCCCGCTCGATGCAGCCAGAACCACTTGACATGAAACACCCAATCGCGTGAGCTCATCGGATTGGGGCGGAAGACACACGAAGCTGTTGGGAACCTTGGTTGAAGGGGAGGCTCTCGTGTAACACTAATTATGCTTGTCTCCTGAATGCTGTGTGACTAGCATTTAAACTCGCCTGGATGCGGTATTAGAATCTATCTGTCGCTCGAGATATGACAGCTGGAGGATGGGAAAAAATCAAGCAAGTAGTAGTATCGCGGAAAAAGCAGACGAGCAAAACACTCCCGTGCTCGTCGACCATAGCAGATCCCCTCCCTCCAAAAAAAAGGGAACTCGGCAACAACATGATGACCGTCTGCCTATATGCAAGTCACGACACGACACACTCCACTACACTGGAATCTAGTTGACTTGTTTGGATGACTTGCGTGAGTGACCATTAGTAGAGACCTTGGACGATGCACGGTCTCTGGAAAGAAGCTCCGTGGAACCTCCATTATTGGCTGGCGCAGATGCAAAAGCAAACACCTGCGCAAGTCGGCGCTCGTTATTTTGACGGGAGTTGACAAAGTCGGGGTAGTTGAGAGTCAGTTCAACTGCACCGGTGACAATGTGATCGACGGCTTCGACACCGAGCATAAAGGAATGGTCCTGATTGCCCACCTCGTACCTCCAGCTGCCAAAGCGGCCGCGAGAGTAAATGTCCATATCTTGAAGCTTGGGAAGAAGTTGCTTGAGGACGCCTTCTCTTTCGAGTGCTGGGGTGGGGTAGCCGTGGTCAAACTTGCGGTGGTAGGTGGAAACGATCTCATCGTCAGGCTTGACCATATCAGTGTTTATGAGGCCTTGAATACAATCCTTGAGGAGGTTCTCCTCATCAACCGGCTTCATGGTCGACTGCGAGACTTCAAGCATGATTGACCAGTAGGGGCCTTCCTTGGCCCCTGCTGACTGCGGATTGCTCCCATCGGCAAGGTAGAGGGTGGAAAGCTTAACATCAGCCTGCGGCTGGTTATACGGCGAGTAGTTGGAGAAAATGGTAGCACGATAAAAGGGACAATTGTCCTCAGGGAAGTAAAGCTGAACAAAATGTCAACAATGCCATCAAGTCGGCGTATTCGGGAGATGCACATACCCAGCACTTGTCGCCGATGTGCTCTGGCCGCTCGCCTCGGATACCGATGCCGATGACGTGGGTTGACGAATAGTATAAGCCCTTGGAAAGCTTAATGAGCTCCTGGTTACCCATCTTTTCGACGAGATAATCCACAGACATGGTGTTAACCAGCTTGCTGTAACCGATGGTGGTACCATCGGCGAGGGTCACAACCTTCTTGTTGGCATCAACTTTGGTGACTTCACCCTCCTTACCGAATCGCTTCTTCTCAGTAGGTAGGGTATTGGCAACGGCGATCCAGATACCACCGGTTCCATCCCTCGCGGGGAAGCGGAACGTGGCATTAGGACCCCAGTTGCCAGCAGTCTTGTTGAGAATGACATTTTTAGTGACGAGTTTGACATCCGGGGCGGCAACCCGTTCGCCAAGCCATTGACATTGCATCTAGATCCCTGGAGTTAAGCTGTGTCCTAGTCGGCCCAGCGAGTCGCGTCATCGTACCTTAGTGGTAGGCACAGCCCAGACCTTGTAGTTGTAGGGCCTCATGAAGATGTCTGCAACGCCCTCACCGCACATACGCAAGATCCACTCGTCAAAATCCTTGGGCTTGGTGTTGGAGACACGGCACTCCATGGCGGCGTCGATGAGGCCATCGATACACTTCACTTGGTCCTCTTTGGGGAGCATCGAAATATTGTTCTGAAACGGGTACGGAACCCACAGCCCCTTGTAACGCACATAGGAGATGCGCTGGTGGGTGTACCAGTCATCCTCCTTGGGCAGAGCCTCGTCGAGGCAGTCGTCGAAATACTGGTAGTGGGAGAAGATAACATGGCCGCCGACATCGTAGAGCTGCGAGCATCACAGTTAGCGGGGGGTATTCAGGGCGTAGCGCACAGATAAGAGGATGGCACCCACGAAACCTTCGGGAGTGACATCGGTGGATGCAAGACCACCAGCTTTGTTATTGGCATCTACGATCAACCACGACGGGCCGTTCTGCCTTTTGGATTAGCCAGTATTGCTAAGGATTGCGGGGTTATGCCCGAGCGGTGAACACACGATATGGTTCAGGCGCTTTGCCGCACCCAGACCGGTTGGTCCAGCACCGATGACCAGGACATCGACTTGTCTGCGAGGGCTCAGGTTAGTCGATGGCAATGAAGAGCTGTTGGGCCTTGCGCCGTGTCTCCGGGCGCGAGGAAACCCACATATCAGTCATGGTGGAGAAGGTGGTTTGAAAAGCTTGGTATCCGAGTGTTTAGTGTACCTTGATGCAAACACGGGGAATGGACGGTGAGATGCGTGCCTCAAACGCAGCCCAGCTTGAGGAGGGCGAAACAAATATTTAGATAGGTAAGGTACTGGTTGAAAGCAGCCCTTCTCGTCTAGAAGTTGCTATCATTTTGTTTCCTGGCTCTTTAACATGTTGCCCCAGGAAAAAAGGAGAAGCGGACGGAGGGGCTAAAATTGTTTGACCAGGGTTGGTCCTCAATGGCTGGCCGGACCCACCAAATTTGACGCAGGTGGGTCCGCAAATGCAGGAAGCCCATCTCGGCCCGTGATAACGCCTTGCACATGCGTAGGACAAAGTACACGGTACATTATTTCCAGATGATCTAATCCCAACAACAATATTTCTCGAGGATATCTGGAACTGGGCTAATTTCTTGGTCGGGAACCAGAGAGTTGCTGTTGACATCTTCCGTGAATAGTTTGTTTTAATGTTTGCTTGATGTCCGGATCGCGCCAGTTGATCACATTACGGCAAATGGGCGGTGAACCCTGATTTGCAAGTTCTACCAACCATGGTTGCAGATCTGTTTATTCTGCAGCTCGCAGTGGCATTCGCTGCTCCCAATCCTGCATCCCGACCTTCCTGGCATCCACCGTTTGTTTCTACCAGGCCCACAAAAGCGAATACCTACTAATGTTTGACAATGTGCACTTCAGCTCCCGACAGCCCGCATCCGACCCGCAATGCAAGCTGAGGCATGCCACTGAACAGGCGCCAGCAGGAAACCTGCTTCCGTGCTACGCAACTGTTTCAGCACAGAGCCCATCTTTATCGAAAACAATCAACATGGCACGAGGATAACTTTCCTCGTTTCGGTCCCACGCATCTAACGGACAACTATGACCACCTTGAAGCCCACAAATCCCAGATGGCTCAAGCTTGTGCCCAGGCCTCGCACGTACCACATTCCAGTCTCACCCCCCTAGGTGTGCAGCCCAATGCTCCACTTTGCAAGCAATTCACAACCTTTCTATACAACTTTTTCCATACCTGGATTTTAAAAAATCTTGCAAATGCAATAGTTGGAATTGGCTATAAAAGTGCATTCAAATGGTACTAATTTATATATATAATGGTTGGTGCCTTTGCATTGCAAATGCAAAATTTGTTGTCGCGATGGACTTTGCGATCACCAAAGTCAAAAACTTAGGGTCTGCGATTAAATTTGCGTGCAGTAGGGTAGGTGTAGTAGCAACAGGTGGGCCATCACGTGCTGGATTCTTGGCTGGATTTCGCGATGCCTTTGGTGCGCAAAGCCAGAAGGTGGTCATAGTTGTCTGTCAGATAATGGGGCCCTCGTTTCTGCCCAAAGCCAAGGTCCCATGCGAAGTCTGTGCTTCGCACCCGGTACAACGCTGTCATGAGTGCGTCACTCATAACCCAAGTCGCGCGTGACGGCGGCACAGCGTACCCAGCTCACCAGCCATGAAACTATTCTGAGATATGGGTCAGTCCATCCTCATGAATTCTCAAAAGGACTGATTCTTACACCATACGTAGTATGTGATGCTACGGCCCACGGGCCGAGGTAGTGTAGTGTATTTCACTGGCTGTGGATCTCGCACTAGCCAGTTTGCCAGCTTGCAGTCTTGCGAGGCCCAGGTTAACCACACTAGTTAATAACGCTGCTGGATTTCGTCATTCATGGTTTCAGATTTTCAGGCCATTGACGGAGATAACCGACAACAAGCGGTTGACTCCCGCGTGCAACTAACTCGAAACTGAGTGCCAGGATGAAGTTGGGGACTTCCGCATGTTGTGTCCCGTTTTGACGAGCACAGGAAAACACGAGGCGAGTATTTGCGACCAGGTGCTGTCTGAAAGACGAGTGGTGGCGGAATCGGCAGAGTGAACATGTGGATGGGGGTTGAAATTCATTGATCAATTGAGCATCGACATGGCCCATGATCCAAATCAGCAGCGCCGTGATTGGTGAGCAGCAAGATAGCATCACAGAACGATCTACCATGTAGCAAAACACGGGCGTGCACAACATGTGGGTGGCGAGTGGCTGCTGATTTGATGGAAGATTGGTGCGTCGCAGTCGGCAGGTAATTAGTAGCTCCAACCAGCAGGCAAATTCTGAATGGGTACCCGCCGGTTGCTGGTGAACGCACCAACGTCCATTCTGGGCTCCGCGGCCCTCCTTCCGATGCGGGATCTTGGTTGACCAGGAAGGTAGGTACCCGGTACTTGACGAATCTGGAGCCAAGACCTTCCATGCCGCGTTGTTCTGGCCGCCTTCGTGCAGCCAGCCAGAACCTAGTGCATGTCAATCGTAAGTTCGTATCGGCTGACGTATCCAATACCGGGCTAGGGTATTACTTTCTGATTGAACAAATTGTGAGAAGCCAATTGTGGATCGCTTGAACCAAAAGGAAATGGAGCCAGAGGGGACATCCTCATGGCGTAAAGCTTGGGAGGATCCGAGTTCCTCGAAGACCGAGTTCTGCATCAAGTGTGCCTTTATCATCAGATTGCCTGTCTGGTCCAATCTCCGAGACAAACCGGTTGATAGGCACGTTTTTCTGTAGGACGTAACATCCATATCGAGACGGGCCACCCAAACCCAGAAATTCCCTGTAACACTTGCGCCAAGCCAGCCTAGGCTACTCCACTGCTGCGCCCTCTAAGTTCAACTTTTCCCTGCCAACTCTCCCTTGTCCATTCTTCCCTCCCCATCGAAGAGTTGGCGAAACTCACGAGGCGGCGTATCGACCACCCTCCGACGGAGCGGCAAACCATTGCCAGACACCATTCTTGAGACACAACAGCCACTGCGCATCGATCTGTTTCCAAACGAATCGCGAATTCACTCTCAATTGGTCTCAGCAGGCTTGGCCATCCGCTCGTTTCTTCAACCTCTTGACATTGCCGTATCCGACCGTCGATTCCCCTTCTTTTGCGTCGCATTCCGCCCGATAGTCATTTTTAATTCCACGACAGTCATCTTGTACGCGTCACTGGCGCTGCTGCACATCTAAGATGGGCATGGACGAAAAGACGCGCGCCTCGGGTGATTCGCCCCGTGAAGCCAACGGCGCTATCCTTCCCACGGTCAACCCTGATGCTGAAAAGACCCAATCTTCGGGTATTTCCATCCACCCGGCATTCTACGTTGTGTGAGTAGACTCGCGACGTGAGAGTGCCTCGTATATGAGACAGTCCATCACTGACATTGTCCAAGCGGCTGGATCGGCATCAGTTCTTCGGTCATCTTGTTCAACAAATGGATTCTATCCACGCTCGAGTTCGGTAGGGAGCACAACCACGGTCAATCACAGCGGGAGCGGTAATGCTGAGATGATACAGAATACCCGGTCATTCTGACCACCTACCACTTGACTTTTGCGACCATCATGACCCAGATCATGGCCCGTTACACGACCCTTCTGGATGGGAGAAAGACCGTGAAGATGACTGGCCGTGTCTATCTGCGCGCCATTGTCCCTATCGGATTCTTCTTCAGCTTGAGCTTGATCTGCGGCAATCTCACGTACCTGTATCTCAGTGTCGCTTTCATCCAGATGCTGAAGGTCAGCTTCGCTTCTCTCTATTCTAACAGCTCTAATTAATTAGCCTAGCCAGTCCTGCTAACTCCTCCTAGGCGACAACTCCTGTAGCTGTTCTTCTCTCGAGCTGGGCTCTGGGTGTTGCTCAGCCCAACTTGAAGGTCTTTCTGAACGTCTCGATCATTGTCATTGGTGTCATCATTGCTTCGCTTGGCGAGATCAAGTTCGTATGGATCGGCTTCATCTACCAGATTGGGGGTGTCATCTTTGAGGCTCTCCGACTCACCATGGTCCAGCGACTTCTTAGCTCTGCCGAGTTCAAGATGGATCCCTTGGTGTCGGTCTACTACTTCGCCCCTGTCTGCGCTGTCATCAACTTTTTCGTTGCACTCGTCTGGGAACTTCCCAAGCTCACCATGGTCGAGGTTTACCATGTTGGCTTGTTCACATTTTTTCTTAACGGCCTGTGTGCCTTCTTGCTCAACGTCTCAGTTGTGCTGCTGGTATGTCTTTTTTTCTGTTTGCTGGTGACAATGGCGCTGACACTCGTCCAGATCGGCAAGACATCATCCCTTGTGCTCACTCTTTGCGGTGTTCTCAAGGATGTCCTGCTCGTTATTGCCTCCATGATGATTTGGGGGACTCAGGTGACGGCCCTCCAATTCTTTGGCTATAGCATTGCGCTGGCCGGTATGGTCCACTACAAGCTTGGCTATGAGGCCATCAAGGGCTATGCGGGCGAGGCCAGCCGCCAATGGGCTGACTTTGGCAACCGGCAACCTGTCCTTCGCCGTGTCGCCACCATTGCACTGGTCCTCCTTACATTCTTCGTTCTCCTTGGCGGCCTTGCCCCTGCAAGCGGCATTGACCCCAAAAATTATATCAACGAGGCGAAGACCAAGATTGGCATGTAGTGCTATAGACGTCATCATGCCCATGGAAAGAAGAGATGACCCTAAAGAGCGCGCTTTTGCACCTCCACTACGAAATTTAATCGGCGATTCGTCTCTATTACCTTGGCTTGGCCTCAAATATCTCGATACCAGCATCAATTGATACGGAAGATAGATGCCATTTGGGCCTGAACCGGGGATGCAGATGAAATACATGAACGAACGGAAACATGAACTTCTTCGAGTATATAATTGCAGAATGCTTTCATATTGGACCAACATCCCCAGAACGGGACACAGTCAGCTGGCCGCATTTTATTCGCACTCCCTTTTAGACTGTACCCACTAATAACTGGTTTACACAACAATCATCATAGAGTGCGGAAGCAGGCAGGATGGCGATATGTCTTAGAGTTGTCATGTGCAAGCCAGCAAGGCTCATGAGGGTTGCATGTCTACTTTGCTCCCTGGGGAGGCCAGATAGGCATGTAATCCTAGAACGAAAAAAAGGTAGAAGCATAGATGCTAGAATGACAGCTGGGTTGGAAACGAAGAATTCTTTTGAGGTGGCATTTTGGTGCACGCTGGTCAAACCTACCATGACCACGCCCACACGATACTCGATCTGTAATGGCAACTTTCTTACAGTAGAATATGCTCTGGCATTGGAGAACACCCGTTGTAGCCGTGTACAGAGAGAGAGAATACTCCGACTTATCACGGCTCATCACAAAAGGGAGGAGCGACTAGACAGATACCTGCCGAAAAAATCATCTTTCTCCTAGCTACCCGCAAAAGCCGCGGGTCACCCCTCTACTGCAATCCATCCCCCCATGTACCTCAAGACGCGGTTAATATGCACGCTCGGATTCATTGGGGTTTCACAGCTTTGCATGGGCGCCACCACTTGTCCTTGGTCGTTCAATTGCCGTGAAATTCAGCTAATGTTGAGCCCTTGGATTTTAATTCCCAGATGAAGGCTGTATACAGCCCCAAAAATCCCATTCGCCCTGCCCAAGGCAATTAAGGAGAAAAGCTGATCAAAACTCTGCGGGTTTGTGTTAGCCTGTTTGGTGTTTGTTGTCATGAGTCGGCAAGGGGACTTACTCAGAGGGGTGAAGAACCACCGGTTCTTTCCGCTTGTGTACCGCTCCTCAAGCACCTTCTTGACGGTCTTCTTCGCATCCTCGCGTTGGCTGACTTCCTTGAAAGTGTCGGCAGAAACGACACCCTTGAGACCCTCAAGCTCCAGGGTGTACCGGGTCGGCATGAGGTGGTTATAGTTGATAACCTTAATAAAAGGCTTCACTTTGTTGCGTTTTTCCTGCCGGGTCTTGCTCATACGACGTGTAATTTTGCTGGGGTAGCGCTCGATACCAGCAACCAGGGCGTGGCCATAAGGGTGGGCTTTGCTGCCTGTATCAACGGGCTGGATAATAACCACCTGTAGACTCCCAGGTCAGCATACCGGCGAAAACCAATCGTGTACATTCTAGCCCGAAGCTATGCAGTTTCCTATCCTCCATTATTTTGGGTGACCATTCGCCAGCTAGTTCCTCGTGTTTGATCCTATGGCACCCAGCTTCCCGAGCATTTCAATCGCGCCAGTGTGCAGTATCTGTAAGAAAATTTACGGTCGATTGGCGTACCTTCTTGCCGGCATAACGACCGCGGGTGACGAGGCAGACTCGAGATGTCTTGAGGAACTTCATTTTGGTTCTATTCGCAAATTGACAAATTAGTTGCCGGAATGGAAAGAAAGAAAAAGGAGTGTTCGACAAGTTGGTTAGAAATCAGTTTTAGAGCAGAAAATTTACCTGGATTTCCCTCGTACCTATGTAGATGGCTGGCGCGGGGGGGGATGGAGGACAGGAACGTGTTTGGGAGAGGTCTTTTGCCAAACAATTTCACTTTGTGGGTTGTCGAAATTCAGGCTGGGCAAGATGGTGAGTTGTGACTAAGCGAGGCCCGTGCACGATCGCTGTTTGCTGGTGGGAGTGGGGATGGCTCCAAGCACAGCGAGGGAACCACCAACAACAGCCTTGCAACGTCACGACCCCAGCAAGGACTGAATGCCCCTTTAGAACAACCAGCAATGACTCCTCAGACTTACATTATCTCCCGAATCGCGGATCCATTCTTTGCTCTGGCGATTGGTGTATCCGCCGCTGCCATGAGGATCAATCGCGAAGAGAAGCAAAAGGGCAGAACAACACAGGAGACCCTCAACGTTGCTCGTCGGTGAGTCCAAACTGTGCTTGCGCGTCGTATCACGGCAGTCGCTGACACGCCCCTCCCTTTCAGCCGTATCAGTTCGATAAAACGGTGGTAGAATTATTGTTTTCATATCACACAATATGTCTACGGTACTCGACAGACCGCAGAGCAATCGCATGTGGTGGCAACACTCTATTCACAAAATCGAAACCGCTTCGCCCACAGCCTTCAAATGAATTCATATCTCAACATCTGCACCATATTCTTTCTTCATAGCTTCCCGAACCATCTGTCCGCAGAGCTTGGCAGTGGGGTTTGTGCTAACTGCAAGACCTTTCGCAATCTCATTGCCATACCTCCCACCCATGGCAAAGTCACGCGATGCATTCTCTTCGAATTCTAGCTTTGTCCAACCAGCTTCTCGTCTCCCATCCGGCACAGAAACGGCTCCCAGGGCCAGCATCTTGGCTGTCATGTGATATATGGCACCGCGTTGGGTATGAGCCAGCGACAGTGTCCTCGCTGCCTGGGGCGACAGTCGAGGGTATCTCCCGACCGGCGTCAGTAATGATATTGCCTGATCAAGGTCAGAAAGCACCGTTTGTGCCATTTCCAGTCTTTGCTCCTGGTCGAGCTCTCGCTGCAGGACATGTGGGAGCTGTTCGACTCGGGCAACCAACATTGTGTCGCCACAGAGCCTCCTCAGCGCCTGTACCCGGTTATTTCTTGCGCTGGCATAGTGGGGATGTTCTTTGACGAGGTCTCCAATCTGCGAGACGCAATCGCGGTAGCATTGGATGACGGCTGCATCGGGTATTTGTCTGGAATGTTGTATCGCATGCTGGATCTCGATTGTTTGGATGGCCAAGACAATATCACGCTCTCGTCTTGATAAATCCTCGTAAATCTGTGCATCTCGAATATGGGGGTCTTTGGGTAAGCTGGTGTCGATCAAAACGCCTAAGGAGGGGTCGGATTCTGGGTCTTTGATCTTTTCAAGGACATTGACGTCACGCCTGCTGAGCGAGAGACACGCCATTTCAACTGGCCTAGAATGTGGGAGAGGGCTTGATGGATGGTGGCGTGAAGTGTATCGTGATGGTTGGTGGTAGTGTATGAATGGATGAACACAAGCAGGGGTTCTATCAGCTGTGATGCGGGCTGTGCGCTGGCAATTTAATGCACGGGGATGGGCAAGGCGCGGTTCTTTTCTTCGCTCGACCTTCGGCAGTAGAGGAGACGGCGGGGATCTTCGGTCAGGAAGGTTCTCCTGACAAAGGCACGGCGTGGGCGTTCGGCTTGGGTCCTCGGCAATGCGCGGCTTTGGGCGGCTTTGGCAGCCAGCACCTCGGCTTGGTTCCGCGCAGGCCGCAAGCAGACACTGACCGCACACATACGACTCGCGGCCCTCTTGAAGACCTCATGATTAGGTCCGTCCTATAAGCGCCAGTTTCCGAACGTGGTGCATTTCAATCCTGGCACGGAATGGGCTAGGGATTGGTCATGATCTCAACCAAGAAAAGCAGCCGAGGCAACAAGCCTCAGGAAAACCCCAGTTCCTATTGCCTTGCCAGATCCGCGCTGTCGAACATTAGGGGGGAACCGCTATTTCGTTATCTAAGAGGGAAGGTACTTCGGACAAGAACTGAGTACCATCGTTAAGCCGAGAGACTTTGGCGCCGTCACCCGTTCGCCTTCCCCATAGCAGCGTCACCATATCCCGTCTTTCTATATAAACCCGGCGGAACCCGGCTTGCCTTGAGCTCGAGATGAATTGGTCTGTTTGTATCCCACAGACATATCTGCCTTTTTATCCCGAGATCAATCCCCAAAAAGCTGCTGTGTGAGCATGTCACCGTCCGCCATATCTGATACACAATCATCTCCAGTCGCATACTCTCCCATCCCGGAGGCGGCAGATTATTCTGTCCAGCTCCCCGGCAACAATTTCAATGGCTACGATCACGTAACATGGTATGTCGGCAACGCCAAGCAGGCTGCTGCATACTACAACAACCTTTTCGGCTTCAAGACCATCGCCTACCGTGGACTCGAGACGGGCAGTCGCTACATTGCCTCTTACGTGGTGGCCAACGCCGATGTCCGCTTCGTCTTCACGTCTCCGATCCGGTCGGCCAAATGCCTGCCTGAACACGAGCCCATCTCGTATGAACACAGAGCCATGTTGGAAGAGATCCATGCCCATCTAGAGAAGCACGGTGACGCCGTCAAGGATGTTGCCTTCGAGGTGGATAACGTCGACGGCGTCTACGATAAGGCGGTAGGCGAGGGTGCCGACTCGGTGCAGCCTCCCACTACCTTCTACGACAAGCAACACGGCTCGGTGCGCACCGCTATCATCCGTACCTACGGCGACACTACCCATACGCTCATCTCGCGCGGGCACTACACTGGACCCTTCCTCCCGGGGTTTCGTGCTGCGAGCCCCAGTCCAGCAAGTCTAGCTCTCCCGACGGTGCCCCTTGCGCGCATCGACCACTGCGTCGGGAACCAAGACTGGAACGAGATGGTTTCGGCCTGTGCCTTTTATGAGCAGTGTCTCTCGTTTCACCGCTTCTGGTCTGTCGACGATAGCCAGATCAGCACCGAGTTCAGTGCGCTCAACAGCATCGTCATGGCCAGCGCCAACAATTTAGTCAAGATGCCCATCAACGAGCCGGCCCCAGGCAAGAAGCGGTCTCAGATCGAGGAGTATGTCCTCTTCAACTCGGGTTCTGGCGTCCAGCACATTGCCCTACTCACCCATGACATTGTTGCGTCGGTGGCTGCCCTCCGCGCCCGCGGGGTTGAGTTCATTGCCGTCCCGTCTACCTACTACGACACGATGCGCACCCGTCTAGGGACGGAGCGTCGTGAATGGGTGTTGCAAGAGGAATTTAACACGCTTGAGTGCCTAAACATTCTCATCGACTATGACGAGCAGGGATACCTGCTGCAGCTCTTCACCAAGCCTCTGATGGACCGACCGACAGTGTTTATCGAGATCATCCAGCGCAACCACTTTGAGGGGTTTGGCGCTGGCAACTTTAAGAGTCTGTTCGAGGCAATTGAGCGCGAGCAGGCTGAACGAGGGAATCTGTGAGGGAACTCGAATGTGTATATTTACTGCATTGCATTGCACTTGCCTTTTCACGTTTGTATGACCCAACCTGGGATACCAGGTAACGATGACATGACAAGGTTTTATTCGTACTGTGACTGATCAATATCTAGTGGCTTGAAGCAAGAGCAATCAAACCTACTGAGCTTTTTGGATCACGTAAGCGGGAAATTTCATCCCTTCCCTTCCACCAGAAGGTTAGGTACTTTTTGCGCAGTTACTCCTTACCCGGCAAAAGCCTGTACATGGGATCGGACCACTTCTCTAGAGCTAGTGCAGGAGTCCAACCCGTGGTTGCTGGTGGTGCTCAAGGTTGTTGATTGATGGCCTGCCTGATGATGGGAATCAATCTGCCTACCTATGATCTCAAAAGTTCACATGCATGGACTGACTGATGGGAGTGCACATCGGCTTTTTTTGGCGTGAGACAGAGAGGGTAGCCTATGTTACACCAGCATGTTTCTATGTCAGCGTCGACACTCCAGTCATGCCAGCATAGCTGCAGCATGTTCCTGCATCTGTACAGTTCAACTCCCGATGAATTGCTCGCTGGCACTTTACAGTGATGGCGGCAGCCGTCCTCCAGAAACCGCTGTAGGACAAGTTCATGAGAGCATTGCCTTAGTTACTATTAAATGCTTAATGAGGCAGTCCAAGTCCTCAATCTCATAATACCGAGCCTCGATAATATCCCGGTTCAACATCTCTTCAAAAAGCCCTCCGGCTCTTCGGGCACGGTAAACACACCTCCTAGAGAACCCGTGGGGGTTCTTTCGAAGGAATGCATGGATTTGTGAACCCAGTCCTTAAATCTATATACCAACTCGAAGTTTGTGAGTTGCCTTCTTTTGACCAGAACTCCGCTGTCAAAGTTCAAATCGAAACCAATCAACGCTCCTCATCCCAACGCCTTATACCTATTTGAGGCCCGAGCCCCCCGAGACTCTTTAGACGCGCCAACAATTCAGGTGTCAATTTCCATAGCAGCCCCAGTCACTCCGTCTTGCGTCACTATCCGGGTATCGCCCTGGCACCCGAAGCAGTTGTGCAATGTTTCGTGTGCGTATACATCGCAGTCGATACAAAAATGCTTGTGACAGTCGGGACATTCGTAACGGCCACTCTCGGAGACACCTTTAGTTGGGGGAACAGCGGCGCCGGCAGCTTGTTTCTCCTTGCCCTTGGCGAGAGACTTCCCCTTATCCGCCGAAGGGAAGACTGTCTGACAACAAAAGCAGGCGACCGACTTCGCGGTATTAGCCCAAGGTACTGTAACCCAGTTCTTTAACGGAAAGAGGTGATGGTAGGAACGGGCGAGGTGGGAGCTGAGGACAAGGGTGAGGCCGCAGACGGGGCAGTCGATGGGTATACGGCAGACCTTGATCAGGCAGCGGGGGCACTCGTAACCTTCGCGGCTAGGGCGGTTGTGGCATGCACAGAGACTGATCTTGTCAGTCGAAGTAATCTCGCGCGAGGGAAAGCCCATCTGAATCAGTGTAGCGTTGTTCTTCTCGCCGGTGCGTGTGATTGGTGGCGTGGTAGCGGCTTTGAGGAGCTCACGGAAGTGTTGCTCGTGGAGGGCAACTGCGTAGCCGCTCCCATCACCGTCGTTAGTTCGCGAGCAGATCTCCGCGCAAACAGCAACTTGAGCCGAAAGACCAATGACAGAAACACGGATACGGTCCTTGATAAGATTCGCAATTGTGTCAATTATGTCGCCGGGATCACTGGTCATGAGGGCGCCGAAAACGACAAGAACCTCACGTGTGGCGTGAGACGGTGCCTGGAAGAGCATGCCACGACACCACTCGAGGGCGTTTTGCAGACTGGGGCTCCCCATGGGATCCTGCTGCTCAGCCCATTCCCTCAGCTTCTCAATATGCTCGGCAGGGTTGCCGCTCATATTGCTGATGGGCACGGCGATGCCGTCCCGCATGCCGATGATGCCCAGCTGGCTAATGGGGTTCTGGTCGAAGAAGGCGCGCACAAAGTCGACAGCGCTGTTTAGCGCTAGAAGGTAACGGTTGGGGAGGAGGTCCTTTTCGGCCATGGCGAAGCTCATGTCAAGCACCAGCATCAGGTGCCTGATGATGCCACGCTGGACTGGCGTCGTGTCCCGTAGCAATCGCCGTCTTTTTTCAGCCTCTAGCAAGTGGTGCACCGAGATGGTTCCGTCTGCTGCCTCGGCGACATGCTCCCATGATCTCTGGATATCTTCCCAAACCGCCTTACGGCCTGCACCGCTCTTAGCTCTCTTCCCATCGCCTTTTCCTCTCGCGTTGCGGAGCTTGTTTCGTGTGCCGTAATTGCTTTCGGTTGCCGCGCCTTGTTCCATCAATTCGTCGTCCGAAATGTCTACGTACTCGCCGTCTGAGTCTGCCATTTTGGGCGATTGGGTTGGGGTTCTCGTTTATGAGGAGAAAAACATGTGTCAAAGCATGCCTCTATAATGTATTCACAGTTGGAGGTTGGAGAACAAGCTTGGCAGTCGCCAAGCTGCTCTGGCCCTGGCCCCTGGTCAACCCTTTGGTGGGGCTCGAGTTACCCCGCGCTAAACTGAGATGCATCTACTCCACCTTGGCAACCACGGACCGCACACTGGTGTACGCCACACTACGTGTTTCCAAAGTGTAGAGCGCAACCCTGAAAGATTGTTGGTAGCTAGCAGGAACCTCTCCGGAAAGCCAAAGAGTCAATCCACTTCCGCTATAATTAGGTCGGGCTTTTCTTTCCTCTCCGGGGGGGAGGGGGGGCCTCCCATTCTGCGAAGGGGTATGCCCAAGTTTGAAGCCTTGAATCTGAAAATAGTTACGAATGTAGGTCGCGAATATCTTTGCCGAGTTAACGCCTCGCAAACAGCTCCTCCCAGAACCCGCCGCCTATTAGTCCCACACCAACGGTTCTGTAGGGGTTAGGTGGATTGTAGTGTACACGGGTAGCTAACAAGGGTTCGATCTGGAAACTCATAGGCGATCTCGTTGGGGGGATTCAAGACCTCGACGAGAAAACCCAATGACTCGATTTTTAGACCAACCCTATAAGTCCACACCTACAACCATCAGTGGCCGAATCGGATAAGCGGAGCATGGGGGGGTTTCTCGGTGGACTCAGGTGCGACGCTAATCTGCTCTTGTTGCATCTTAACTTTGTTAGGTGTTTCCATGCATCAGATAGATAGGCGTGACAGACCCTAGCGGCAAGCATGCCTGTCCAGATAAAAATTTCAACTGCATCAAACATAAGTAGCTGCACCACGAGACAGTGCAACCTGCGTAGGTTGCCGGCATAAGGACTAGCTGCTGCGACCACAACCCTGGACAATGCCAAAGGCGCTGCCACTTTGCCCTGATTCCATACCTAATGCCAAATACTTATATTGCTACAAACCCCACGTTCACTCCAGGCAGGAGCGGCTGCGAGGCACGGAGCATTTTCTCAGGAACTACGCCCACAACAAAGCGCGGGTTCCTGGCGCAGAGCATCCAATGCCACCACGCTTCACATGCAGCTGAACTCAGCCCAACCCGGGGGACCGGGTCCAGTGCCGTCTCTCCTCCAAGCATTGACTCGAGTGAAAAGCATCGCAAAAACAGTCGCCGATTCGCGGAACCGGGGGGTTAGGGTTGGGCGCTCCCTTGGCGCATCGGAGGAGCACGAGGTGGGGCCATTTCCGTCCAGCCTGCCGGGCTGCCGTCTGGTCTCGAGACGCTATTCGTCAACTTGCAAGCCGATGAGAGTTACCAGTTTGCTGGCCAATCAACCCCTCCCGCAATTGGACAGGGTCCCCCCAGTCTTACCGTAATCCCTGCTATCCCTGGACACCTATGACGTAGTCGCCCCAGCCCATCGAGAATTGGCCAAATGTTGGTCATGCGCATGTTGCTTTCCCAATTTTCGGGCTACCTCGCACCCCCCCGAGCCATTGAATTTGTCAAGTTTCGCATCCCTCACTCTCCTCATCAGGCGGGGCCGCCCATGCACTTCCCGATGAGGTATTCCCGCCTCAACTCCCATGGTCGCAACAAGTAAGATAACGTCAGTGAATGTGAATACAGATTGCCGATCTTTAAAGCAAAAAGGGGGGCCAAACGAGCGAGCGAGTTGGAGCCTCGTCCGCTCGTGAGAGATGTTTAGATCCCCGAGCCCTTGCCCTTTCGTAGAATAGGTACGCAGTACGCGAGCAGCTGAGTGATTGTAGACACCCAGGGCGGGAGATGGCCCTTGTCCCGCCTGTGTGGTCCAATCCCCATAGGTCGTTATGGGGACCCCTAAAAATCATGGAACGGTAAGGTGCCAATCCTGGTCAGACCATCAGCACCCGAGTCAACTACGCCAATCTCAGCATTCCATTTGTGCAAGTAGACAGTGAGTGGGAGTGCACCAACAGTGTAGCCAATTTGTTCGCCGCATGTAGTAGAGAAGGGAAGGGAAAGACAGGGAACAGGGCCGCGTAGTTTTTTCGGGCGTCGGAGCCAGACCAATGCGTCCCTTCTCTTCATTATCCACACTGAAATCTAGTAAGGGCCCACTAGCCGAGAAGAACATACCAACCTGTGTGCCCGCGCCTTGCTTTTCTTCTATCCTTTGAGTCTCGATCATGCACTCGAGACGGAGCTGCTAGGCTGGCCCTTGTGCGAGCTGAAGTGCTGGCGCCATCCTCTAAGTCTGCCCCTTCTCAATTCTAGTTTTTAGAAGGTGCGTCACTTGCGCCGAGAGAAAAGGCGTTTTCGACGTTGAAGGGTAGGTCGCGCCTCCTCAGCTCGCCGCCGTGCGCGAACGCAACGTCATAGTCCCCTTTTAGGACTGGCAAATCTTGGGGGCATGGGCGTTTGCCAACTTTCGAACACGTCCACCCACGCATGTTCATCCATTCTCAGTAACTAGCAACAAGCAACAAGCAACCTAGCAACAGCATCGGCAACAACACAGCGCTTTACCGGCGCTGCCTATTTGCTACCCGCTTCTTGTCGTCCTGTTGTCTGTTGTTCGTTGTTTGCCGCCCGCGGTACGCTGCCGATAATCTATCGGCTTTGCCTCTGGCTTCTCCCTTCTTCGTCTCGCCAGTAGCGCCCAAAAAAAGGTCGATCAAAAACAGCAAAATCATAGCGACGCCGCCACCATCATACTCACCCCAGAAACGGGCGCAGCGACGTCATCAGGAGCCCCTCTCCTGTGCACACCACAGCCAAGCAGCCACGAGAGCAACCAAAAAATAGACTAACTACCAGACAATTGTCTCGCTCGACGGCTGTTATGCCGTGACAGCCATTACCCCTCCAGTCAGCGACCAAATGAGCAGCGGGACCGGGGCCGGGAAAGGGTCAGCGTCGTCTCGCGTCCCCGTACCCGTGCCCGACTCGTTGTACCGGCAGCAGCCTGAGAAGAAGCCGATTACCTTTGAGAGCGACAGGGACCACCACGTGGCAAGCCAGGCACAAGTCCCTCTGACCGATGAGTCTGGGTTGTGGCGCGTGGGAGAACAGCAGCATGGCCAGCAGGAGGCAGCTTCGGTGATGGTGACGCTTGGCGAACAGAGTGCCCATGTAGGGATTGCCCAACGCCAACTGAGCCAGTACCGTGAGGATCTGGCCCGTCAGATGGAACGGAGAGAGGACCCTGTTCGAGGGGGGCCGCCTCATGCCACTGGGCCGAGCCCCGGTGTTTCTCGCGTGTCCCCCATACAGGAGGAGACGTCCCTGTCGCCACCGCCTCAGCCCGATTCGGAGCCCACGACAACCTCGACCGAGTCTGGTAATACTGTCAGGCGAGGAACAACCCCAGGTTCCGTCGCCAGAACGCCCTCCTATCCCTTCCCGCGCATGACAACACCCGGGATTGTCCCACAGTCCTTCCACCAACCCTTCACAACATTGTCGCCGACAACGGCTCCGTCTGGCCCTCATCAGGCGGTATTAGATGGATCCCACAGCCACGACAGCGTCCTCTCCAATCCATCTACACCCACTTCAACTATGACCTTTTTACCTTCGGGCCACTCTTATCCGGCAGAACAACGCGAATTCCCTACCCCGAACTTGTATGAAATGACTTTGATGCTTGCAGCTGAGCCTGGCCTGGACGCTTGGTGGCATACCGTTGTCCAGATCATGGTTAATGTGTACAGGGCTGAGCGAGTCACACTCGCCGTCCCAGCAGACTCGACCGACATTGAGAATGTTCCCTGGGGCCAGAAGGCCACTTACAACGCGCACCGTGAAGATGATTTAAGCATGGGCTATCTGGCCAGGGGCTCGAGCCTAATTCCAAGCAGTACCGACGACTTTCCCGACGTGTCCTCGCACAGCGAAGAACCACCCAAAGCCAAGCCTCTCGCCCGCCCTGGACTCCAAAGCCGTCACTCTTTCACAGCCTACGAAGAGAAACTAGGGAAGAAGACAGCAGTTGACCGGTCTCCTCCAAACCAACGGCGACCCTCCATGCCGCGTAGCAAGACAACTCATCCGCCAGTCCAGCCCGAGCATCGTCTTGGCGATGGTGAAGGGATTACGTCGGGATTGAACCGTCAGGCATTAGAGGAGCATGATGCTATGGAGGAGGAGCGTCGGGAGATCCCAAGCTGGGAAGCGCCATTTACGGCACAGAGGGAGGGTCAAGGAAGGGTGCTAGATGTACTCCAAGCCCTTGACTACGAAGCTGATCCGCTCATCGACCATAATGGCGTCATGCGTGTTTTGGAACGTGGTCGAGTGGTTGCTCTCACACGCAGCTATCCCTACCTCGGCGGAACAGAGACCGGAGAGGGCGCCCAGCGTCCCAGGCCAAACCTGCGCAACATTTCACCTGTGGGTAGTCGCAGAAAAATCAGGAAGCCACGATCCAACTCAACATCGAAGCTCTCGACACTCCTAGGAAATGCTAAGTCATCACCAACCTCGAGCCGGCCTTCGAGGGGCCATGCATCGAAGATTGATGATAACGACCCAAGACCTCCAACTCCGAGGTATGAGGAATATGAACAAGCGCCGCCTTCTCCCTGGTCACAATCTCCGGCGCCGTCACCAGCCGTGAGGCCAGACCCCGGCGAGAATCCATTTTTCACCGACGCAATGGTTGACGAAGAGTCGTTCAACCCCTCATCCACTCCGGCCGACTACTCAGTCATGAACCCCCCCGAGGCCATCGGTGTCGACAACTCGTGGACCGTGCTTCACATCCCCCTCTCACATGTCCTCTTGTCCAAGCCTACACCGGCGTTCAAGTTGGACTCTGCCCTGATGGAACAAAAGATGTTTGCTAGAGGCAAATTAAGTGATACTTCATCTATCATCCATCACTCTGCGGGTCCAACCCCAAAGGAAAAACACGCACCGATTGCCATCCTGTCGATACTGAGCCCTATCATTCCCTATCCTTCAAACCTTCGCCACTCTCTCGCAAACTTAGCACCTCACCTGGCCACCTCATTTTCGCTCTGCCGCCACTACACCAACCTTGAAATTGAACTGAATGGCCTCCAAAAAAGACGCCCTGCCACGTCAGGGTTTGGAGCTCTAGGCCCTGATGGTCGACCTCTTGCCGACCCGACTGCCCTGGCCTCGCATGGGTACTTCCCTCCCGAAGACGCTGTGTCGCGTGGATCCTTGGGTGGCAGTATTACAAGCCCCTCCGATATCTCTGGTCCTTCTCGTAGCGCAGCAGGATCCCCAACGGGGACACCAAATTGGGACGCATCTTCACTAGGGTTCGTTGCGGAGCGAAGGGTCACGTCGCCGAGTCCTGCTTTTGTTGGGGGTGACAGCTACTTTAGCACAAACGCAAAGTCGGGACCAGGAAGTGGGGGCCAGAGAACACGAAGAAACTCTAAAGAAAGTGCTTCGGGTGACAAACGGTTGTCCCAGAGACTCTCGGGTGGGAAGAGCCAGTGGCTAGAACCTGGTACACATGGCCCTTCCGACCCTGAGCAACTCACTGCCCAAGAACCTGGCCGCCAAAGCATGGAGGAGACCTCGCTTGGTGTCAATACTCAAGGCAAGCGCACAGTGTCCAAAGGAGCCCAAGACCAGGCGTCATTATCTAGAGAAGAGACAACGGCGACACTTGCCATCCAAACAACCGCGGCGGATACTCAAAGGAAGACAGGCGGAATCAGCTTTGCTGGCCAACACCGACACACGCAATTACACTCGTACGGCGCAGACTTCGCCACCACTTTCCAGTCTCTTACGCCAAGTTCGACGATAGGAAAGGCAAGCCAGCCAGGGCTACCATCAAGGAGCGGCTCTATATCGCAGGGTGACATGACCCCGCCGTCGGACAAGCTGAAGGGCCTTATCTTGGACTCACTGCCAGCCCACGTGTTTGTGGCATTGCCGCAGTCAGGGGAAATAGTGTGGGTGAACAGCCGGTTTCTGACGTACCGAGGCCAGACTTCAGGTGACCTCACTGCCGATCCTTGGGGAAGCATTCATCCGGATGACAGAGAGGAATATCTGCGCGCTTGGAGTCAATCTGTGCGGACAGGCGAACAATTTTCTAGGACGGTGCGAATAAGGCGATTCGACGGGGCATACCGATGGTTCTATGCGCGGGCAGTTGCTTCCAAGGATAAGAGGGGTGTTATCCTGCAATTTCTCGGCTCTTACATGGATATTCACGACCAACATATTGCGGAATTACGGGCTGCTCGACAGGAGGAAATAGAAGCTTCAGAAGCGAAACACCGCCTCCTCGCCAATCTTATTCCCCAGATCATTTTCACGGCCACCGAAGACGAGGGTATTACATTTGCGAATGAGCAATGGTTATCGTATACCGGCCAAAGCTTCGAGGATGTCCTCGGAGTCGGCTTCATGGACTTCGTTCACCCCGATGACCTTGCCAAGTGTCGCGTTCCAATCGATCGGTCCTCAAGCCCGGTATCCAAAGGCGAACAGAGAGGCGACAAGTCTCCAGGACCGGCTAGCAAAGCCCCGTCTCCAATTGAGAATATACCACCTGCGCCCGAGAGCAGTACTCGCTGCGTCCCATTGGCGCTGTCGAGGAACAACAGCTCCAGCACTGGCTCCATCTACGAACTGCCTGCGGCCAACCTCACTGAGCTTGCTAGAAAAGGTGTTATTAGGGTGTCCACTGACAGCAATGGCCGCCTCTCGTACACGACGGAGATACGGCTTCGCTCAAAGAATGGAGAATATCGTTGGCACCTTGTGAGATGTGTCGAAATCGACAATGTCGACTTCGGTAATGGGGCGAGCTCCTACTTTGGTTCGGCCACCGATATCAACGATTTAAAGCTGCTCGAAACCAAGCTCAAGGAGGCCATGGAGTCAAAAGGCCGCTTCTTGAGCAACATGTCCCACGAGATCAGAACACCGTTGATAGGCATCTCTGGCATGGTCAGCTTCTTGCAAGACACGACGCTCAACGAGGAACAGCGGGACTATACCAACACAATCCAGACCAGCGCCAACAGCCTCCTCATGATTATTAATGATATCCTCGACCTGTCCAAGGTAGACGCGGGCATGATGAAACTAAAACATGAGTGGTTTCATACACGGTCATTGATCGAAGACGTAAACGAGTTGGTGTCTACTATGGCTATTGCCAAGCGCCTGGAGCTCAACTACGTCGTTGAAGAGGATGTCCCTGCATGGGTCAAGGGAGACAGAGTGCGCATCCGACAAATCTTGCTCAATGTTATCGGGAACGCCATCAAATTTACCAGCCAGGGCGAGGTATTTAGCAGGTGTAAAGTCTTGGGGCCTGAGAGTGGTGAGCTTCAACGTAACGAGATCATGCTCGAATTCTCTATCATCGACACGGGCAGGGGCTTTACCAAGGAGGAGGCCGAGCTCATATTTAGGCCCTTCAGCCAGATTGATGGGAGTAGCACGCGACAATATGGAGGCAGTGGCCTTGGTTTGGTTATATCTCGTCAATTAGCGGAACTCCATGGTGGGTGGATGAGGGGGACGGCTGTTCCGGGTGAGGGATCAACTTTCACCTTCGCAGCCAAATTTGGTTTACCTACGGAAGACGATCACCCCGACATGGCGACACCTCCCCAGCCAACCCCCGGCCTGATCCGCGATGTCGCGTTTCCCGGGGAGCCTAAGCCGTCAACGACTGCAAGCCCATCGACAACAGATCCCGGTTTCCGATCTCCGGCGGTAGCCTCTAGCGGGAGCTCTGATATATCAGGGCAATCTGGCCGGACCCCAGTCACGGAACGTTCCTCCATGTCCTCTGTTAACTTCGGGTTGGTGCGGTTCAGCGAGGCAGCGCGCGCCAGTGGCCAGGACCTGTCACAGATGAAGCTCGAAATGCCGTCACGCAGGAACTCTCCTGGAATCTCACCTACACCGAGTACGGAGACGGTTTCAGGCGGTAACTCGGGAGACAATCGGGACTTCTGTCCTCCCATGTACTCGATCCTAGTCATCTGCCCGCAAACGCACAGCCGGGAAGCAACAACGAAGCACATTGAGATGACACTGCCAAAGGACATACCACACCAGATCACGGCACTGCCAACGGTGCAAGAAGCACGGCATTTAATCGGCGGTGAGGACCCCGTTCTCTTCACCCACGTTGTGGTCAATCTTCCTTCTCCTGAGCAGATTATCGAGCTCATGGATGTGATCATGCCTTCTACCATGGCAGACACAGCGAGCATTGTCATCTTGTCGGACACGGTGCAGCGACAGGCTGTTATGAAGCTCGTGGCAGGCACCAAGTATGAAGAGATCATGTCGGAAAAGCGTGTGACATATATCTACAAGCCGGTCAAACCTTCTAGGTTTGCCGTCATTTTCGACCCGGGCAAGGAGCGTGACCTCAGCATTGACCGAAACCGATCGACGGCGCAGCGGTTGGTGGAACATCAGAAACAGAGCTACCTGGACATCCAGAAGCGCATGGGCAACAAGGGCCACAAGGTGCTTCTAGTTGAAGACAACCCAGTGAACCAAAAGGTTTTGCAGAAATACCTCAGGAAAGTGGGCGTGGAAGTGGAGTTGGCCGCTGATGGAGTGGAATGTACCGACAAGGTGTTTTCGAAAGACCACGAGTACTATTCACTGATACTGGTAGGTCTTGCCTACTCTGCTTTGGCTCTGGAGATGTTAACAAGCGTGCTTAGTGCGACCTCCACATGCCGCGCAAGGACGGATACCAGGCTTGTCGTGAGATTCGCAGCTGGGAGGGGCGTGGGAAGTTTAGCGCCATGCCCATCATTGCGCTGTCGGCTAATGTCATGAGTGATGTGCAAGAGAAATGCGTGGCGGCTGGCTTCAACGACTACGTGACCAAGCCAGTTGACTTCATTAATTTGAGCAATGCATTGCTAAGGTTCTTTTAGCGTTGATTTGGTGAAAACTGGTACAAGAGTACAGGGAGCTGTGAGCGTTGGGAAATAGGTCTGATGGCGCGTATTGGTTGTATCGTGGTCAAACATGGCATAAGCTGGGGCGTTGGCAGTATGTTTACACATGTTGTCCTCGACGACAACGAATCGTTAGTTTAATCTGTACAAACAGCAGGAATATACCAAGCGTGGTACGTGTTGATATGAGCCTGATGCTGTGCTGCCCAACATGCTGGCAGACCAACAAGGATGGAGAAGATCAGGATACGTGGGCGTGTTATAAAAACTTTTTTAGTTTGTCATGTTTTGGTCATCTCGGCCTGGCACGGCTGTGCTGTAGAATAGACATAGCCGCCACTACCGATGTTGGGCCCAGCACAGCTGCTTCCACGTGAGGAGGCAAAGGCAAACACAGCAGGAATACATGACGCCGATGCCAACACCGATGCAGATAGCAGACGACGGCCAAAGAAGGAAGGAGCTGGACAAAGGGGTATGGCCTCCCCCGGATTCTCCATTACCCGGGCATGCGAGATAGCCATGTCTGGGTGAAACGACTAATGACCCCAGGTCAGCTGGATGATGGATGCCTGTAGGGAGTGGGACATAGCACATAGGACCTCTATTGCTATATCCACAACGCCATTCTCACATCTCATCCCCAGGCGGGGTAGGAAAGGTAGGGCAAGATAGGGGGGGTCAGTACCCTGAAGTTTTGGGCAGAAAGCTCCAGGACAGGAGCTGATATGGCCAGCACACCATACCATGGGGGCAGAAGTGTGTGCAAAAGCAGATGGGGTAGGGGAGAGGGGGGGGGGAGGCACAGCTTTTCCCCGGACGGTACTGCAGTGCCACTGGGGTACAGGAGGCCACGCGATACGGCACCTTCTATGTCTGCGTCCACCAAGATAATAGGTAGGTCAGGGACGGATGGACTTGAAGCCGTTCTGGAATTAGATGGCGCTACATTCGTTCTCGATCGTTATTAGGGAAAGAAGGGCAAAGCAAGCCAGCTAAGCGCTGTCCCCCATTCGAATTTTCCAGCCCGAGAGGTACCCAAGTACCTAGTTCCACATAGGTAGGTAGGTAAGGGTGCTGGGACGTTGGGTATAGTATCTCACCAGTTATGGGGTGGGGCCGACGCGGTTCGGTGAAGGACAGTCATCTGCTCACCGAACAACTTTCATGGCATGGCATAACACGGTATAAAAAGAACAGCATTTCCATACCGCCCACTCCGCATTCAAAAGAGGACGGGCGGACGGGAAGGTGGGGAGGGGGGGGGGGGGATCCCTCGGCTTGCAGGCGCAACAGGGAGGCACAGCACAGCACCAGAACAGCACGGTAAGGCACGGTACAGCAGGCACTGTATGGACGGCAAGGCACCGTGGAGCACAAGCATACTACTACTGTACCTACCCGCTGCAACCAACCTACTGAGGGCGGGATCTACGGGGCAGTAGCAGGGCAGCATGTCATGCCATGTCGTTGCGCGGCACCAGCTGTAAGAGAGAGTTGTGAAACTACACAAAGTTCGCCGACGTGACTGTCTTATCGACATAAGCAAGTCGGCGGGCAAACCCGTTAACATGACAAGACAAAAAGTTGTGTTCTCGGAGCCGTAGAGTTCCCAGGTAGGTACCTATCCCCGGGCCCGTGGGGCCCCAAAAAAACGGTCCCCATTCTATGAAGAGACAAAGCTAGCCTGCCAGCCAGACCAGCAAATTTACCCGCAGCTTCAGCTTTGCTGAGCACACAACTTTACTCACCAGCCCATTCCACTGTCTACCTACCGACCCACAGAGGAAAAGTTAATGGCGAAGAGGTCCGTCCGCTCTACCTCAACCAAAGCCCAGCATCTAATCTAGGACGAAAAGACGCCACCATCACTCACTTGCACCAGTGGACCGCCCGTCTGCCGTGTCCCCAGATAAAAATAGCCGCGCCCAAACGCAGTACAGCAGTGTATCTACAAGGAAAATGGTCCCCGATATCGCGTCGCATCGCGGCACCAACCTAAACCCAGCAAAACGAAGTCTAGCATTAAAGCTACTGGTATCCCAATGCGGCCTCAGACATACGCCTAACCCATATCGAAGGCACAGCACAGTCCAGTGCATGCGGCTACCTGGCGCAGGATGAGCAGAGACAAAAATACAGAAGAAGCAAAACAAAAAGACTGGACAAGCTACAAGGTTCGCCCAAAACAACATTTTTAACACATAAACGCTCCGCGTCCCAATTATCCAGCCCAAACGGAACCGCATCAACCGCGAACCGCCTCTCGAACCGCGCTGAGCGCGACCGGTTTGCCCATTGACACACTGGAGAAAATAAAGCCGCGTGTGTTACATGTTTGGCCGTCCCGTTCCGCGCGAGTCCGCGTCTAATTTTGTCTTTCCTTTCTTTCTCTTTTTCCTCATTGCCTTCCATGGTTCACCGGATTAACCCCACATTTTGTCAAGCCCTGCTTTCCTGCCTGAAGTCTGTGTTGACTTGCCTTGCTTGCTCCTGTTTGCCATGCCATGTTATGTTTCTCTGTGTGTATGTTAGTTACCCTGTCGTAACTTCATCCGCCTGCATACCGCTGCTTCACCGCCAACTACCTACCCACGCATCGCAGCATAAGGTACTAACGTCTAAGGCTGCCACATCGTGGACATACCGTATTGCGCTACAAAAATATACACCTCGGGGGGCCCAGAATCAGACACAGAGGCGAGAAAAGGCGGAAGCACATCCCGAGGAGCTTTCCCGATTCGGCAATCGAACCAAGTCAGGTAAGCGCTGCTTCAGAGACGGCCGAAGCCCCAGCCGAAACCCCAACCCCAAGCTCCGAGGATCGAGGGAAGATAACCGAGAATAGATAGATGGATGGATAGATGGAAAATAAACAAGGACAAGGGTACAAGAGAAAAATGTCACAGACCGACCGACGCACTTGCGTCAGTACTCTACTCTTCTCTTCCCTCATCTCGGAGAATGCTCTTTTTGCCCCATGAACAAGCTTGCTGGTTCGGATAGGCAAGCGATGCCATGTCTGAGCGGGACTCACACAATATCAAGCCGCCAGTTAGCGAGAAAACACACCACCTCAAACCACATGCACGCCGTCACAACGCTAGCGCCACGGTACTGCTCAATAATGATGAGATCGGAGACAGGAAAGAAGCCAGTATTTACCTGACCGCGAAGAAGGCGCTCTTGAGGGCATCCTGGATTCAACCGGCAAGATCGCAGTTTGTCCCCCCATGGACTTGACCCAACCGCGCCTCTTGATTAGCCGTATAACCAACCCTCTGATATACTATGCCCATGCCCATGCCCATAGCCTTAACCGTAGCTATGACAGGACATGACAACAGTGGGCCGGCTATCCTTCTCTTCCTTTGCACCGTTTGCGGAACACGTGCGGGATGGAATATCCAATACGAGGCCGCCATCCTGTCGCGTTTGACCTGGTTTGAGGCCAGGTGGATGAATGGGGTAGATCCGAACGAACGGCATTGAACATGAAAGCGATTTGGAAGGCGAACCGTTGTCCGCTAACCCCCCACCCAGTCCGCGAACAGGGCCGTTTTCCCACGCCAATCCAGCCATATACGTTCTGGAACGAACGGAAGAAGGTCAACTGTGGCGTGCTGACAATGGAAAAAATGGAACCGAAAAGGCGGGTTAGTATACACCCCCTTACCCTGTCTTGTCCATCAGCACCTCTTCTCAATCCAATGCAAAGCCAGAAACGGTTTCTGCCGAGATGGTAACTCGGAGCTCGGGTCGGGCTCGCGATCAAACAGAGCGGGCGGCACGAAGGAGGATTGCAAATTATCGTTGATCAACGCAGGCAAGTTCGCTTGCTCTCCGACGTAGTCGATCAGTAAACGACCGGAGAGGACAAGCAGGGACAAGGTCCGACGGCAAGAGACACTGTCAAATACCGTGCCGTGCCTGTCTGACGTCCGACGAACACCTCGTTTGGTAGGAACTGCCTGCCGCCATGTCGAGACAGGGTCCACGGCGTCGTCTCATTCGCGACTTGGCTCCGTCGTGGGTTCGTGGATAAGCGCCGGCTATCGCCTGTCTTTGTGTGTCTCTGTGAGCCGGTTATACTGCATCGTAGCATGTCGAGCCGCCGAGACACGTAATTCGGACGCTCGGACAAGTGCCTTTACTCAGCTCAGGCCTGTGCTTGCAGTGTTGTATCGGTTGAATTTGCCGCAGTTGCAAAGGGCGGCTGGCGGCTGGAGCCTGCCCTCTCAGCGTTGCATCCTTTCAACCTCATTCGGAAAAAGCCGCTCGAGAAGACCTCCATCAACCGATGAAAACAGAAAGAATGCGGCTTTGCTTCATGCGCGACCGCTCTTATTCTGTACCATCGGGCGGTCTGCCGCTGGCCTGCCAGTTGCGGGCCCTCCTGCTGCGGAGCCGTCTCATGCGAACGCTGGGCTTATTCGAGCGCGGCCGGAGAAGCGGGCCCAATAGGCCGACCCGGGCTCGGGCCCGAAGAGGTAGAGTTCAAAGCACCAAACTAGGCGCGGGTCCCGCGTGTAGGCAGAGCGACGGTTGAGACACAACCCACCCCAGACGCGCCATGCGCTTGATTTTCTGGTTGGTGATCGCCTGATTCGCTCCGACCGATAATGGAGACATCTGGTTGGTTGGTCAGTCAAGGGTTATGCGACGGTATAGGACTGGTTTGAGGTGAGAGAGCATTGCCGAGTGCGGCTCGTAGATTGGATGGCTCGAGGGAAAGTGACCCCGTGCCCACCGATTGGCGCCCTCGCGCAAAAATGCGAGAGAAAGAAAGGCATTGTGGTGGGATGTCGAGTTATCGACAGAGTAAGAAGGTTGGCGAGCGAACAAACAAACCGGTGCTGCAGACCCAGGTGCAGACGCGGACGCGGGCGGAGACGCATCCAGGCAACCTCTTCGAGTCGATTGTTTGAGGCTTCACTCCAAAACAACGGCGCATGTGCTGCGTGTTTTCGATGGCGCCAAACCGCATTGGGCTCTGATTATTCCCGCAGGCTGGTCCCAGAAACGGCGTCAAGAAGACCCCTGGTCCTTGCAGTTTGGTGTGGAACCGCCGCGCACTGCATACAGCGTAGTTAACTACTACCGCTGCGTAGTGTAGTGTACGTAGTGTAGCAACTGTGCAGCCCTATATTAAGAATGTCATCCTGCTGCACTAAGCTAGACATGGTGTTTGCTGCTGCCTCGTCCAGTCCCTCCCTCGTGGCCTGTTGATGATGAGAGTCCTTCAATGCGATGCGACGCTCCTGCAGGCGCGCAGCAAATCACAAAATGCCCGACGACCGCATCGAGAAGCCCGGCCAGACAGCTGGCTTCGTACCAGATAGGAAGCCCGTATCACTGGTCTTTCCTTGATCTTTTGACTTGCCCGAGTGAAGCACTTGTCGCGGCGAACCTCGTTCAAGGACAAGATCAGACATAGGTGTATCTGGGTAGATTAGACTAAAGACACCAGGAAAAAAAAAATAGTGACACAAAAAAGGACGGGCGCTGAGATGCGCTTGACCGGACATATTCAATGCCTGTCCCTGTTCCCAGTGACTTGAAAGCTGTCTGAGATGGTGTGGTGGTGCGGATGACGAATTGGGAATGGGGAGCAGAAGACCAAGAAAGCCAGCCAGCCTCCTCCCCAGAACCAAAACCCAGAAAAGAGCGGGACAGTGGGTTGATGTGGAACGGACGGGACCGGGGTGCGGTGGAGTGGAGAGGGAGGGGTGGAGAAGGAGGGGTGGAGCTCCCCGTCGAGAAAGTGTGGAGGGGTCGTTCAGGTTCGACGTCTTGAACCCATGTGATTGATCCCTAAGCTCGGCGTGAAATTTGCGTCGATGGATCGTGTATGTTTCGCCGCGACAGCTTTGTGGATTTTGTGGGAATTGCAGGAGGTCTCGGGTGGAGACAGGCGAGCCTTTGGCTCTGGCGCCCTGCAGCCCAGGTTTCGACTTCTTCAGGAAGTCAGCTAGCCTTTTCTCAACCGGATCATTGACAGGACAAGAAATTCCCACCTCGCGCGGAAATTCCTGCTTTGGGAAGCCATCAGCCTCGTCATTTCTGCGTTCTCTTTTGTTGGCGCGCCGGTGTTTGTGCTTCTTTTCCCCATCTGTGTGATGACAGATGGAACGACTCAGCTCCAAGATGCCTTCTTAGATCCTTCAGCCACGAAACATGAAGGTGCTGCAATATAATAAGCGAAATAAAAGAGAATAGGAGGTGGTGTTTTTTTGAGAAAGAACCCAAGGCTCGATGCGGCTTGTTTTGCTGGCGCACCCGGATTTTCAGGCCCAACGCCGTGACACACAACCAAACAGTCGCAGGACTGGCCGAGACTTGGACCAAGATCGATCTTGGCCACGCAGAAGTCGGTTCAACGGGAATGGGAATGTAAGCCGCTGTTCCACCGGCCGTTGTGCCTGAGCATGCCCCTGAGTGTACAAGACATGGAACCAAGACACTTGTACAAGCCCTCAAAACTTCCGCAAGGGAATAGAGTAATAAAAATGTTGATGCATTCCATATATGATAGGAAACTAAAAGCCAGCAGAAAATTTTGTCCCACAACTCCCCTCAGAAATGACCCCCAGTCCGGTTTGGAACTGCCGTGATTCATCATGTCATCGTTTCCGTTTTGCCATGCCCCCTTTTACCCCCGTTTTTCGACCATCCTCACCATTGCTCAAAAAAAAAAAGGCAGCCGCTGAGTTCGCTTTCGTAAAACATTACCTAAAAGTACAAATACATGGCAAGAAAGAGTTGCTGCTGCAAGAGTTGTTTTTAATACACGTCAACTACACAGATCCAAGAAGATGCAAAGAACAGGAAGAGAAAAGAATTACCCAAAACAATGCAGAAGTCGTAACAATGATGGACCGTAGGGGAAACAACATACCCCCTGGTCGTGGCAGGGTGGGGCCAGACACTTTCTGGAAGCGGCAAGTCGGGGGGACCGCCGCGCAGAAATTGCAAATCCATGAACCGTACTCCGTAAAGTGTAGCACACGTGAAAGCGTGGTGACATGGGCATGCCCGACCGGCTGCGCGGCTGTCTCCATGAATACTGGCGCCCTTGCTTCTTTCAGACCATGTTGAAGTTGGAAAAAAGACGCGACGGCTTTGGCTTTCCAGAACTAGTTCAATCCGCATGCCACTTCCATCATGGTCAGGACCCACGGCCCCGAGTTGACCGGGAGGACAGGGGGCCCCCTGGCGCACCGCCGTTTTAATAACGGGGCGATCGCTGTTGGGCTGGTCGAGGCGCGACTGGGGTCTGAAGAGGCTGAAACGTAGGTGAAATTAAGGTTCCTCAGTCGTTATCGCATGCTCGCGTGGCTGCCGATCCTCCGCCACGCGTTTTTTCTTCCGACGACCGAGGTGAATTCCGCGTCGACAACTCGCCGAACTGCTGGTGCCTTGGTGACGGTGGATTGTCCGACAGGAGCGATGAAAGAGTATGTGCGCCGCTCCTCCCGGCCGGTTGCGGCTGCGGTGTTTGTTGCTGTTGCGATGAAGAAGCCTCTCCTACGCTGAGCATGGGGGACGCTTCCCGTGGGCCAAAGCTCTCGCCCCGCCCTCGCGCACGATACGATCCCAGGTCGCTCCTCTGGCGCGAGTGGCCCCTTCTCCGTCCCGGTGGTGGATTTGACAGACCCATGCTGTGCGAAAATGGTGGGGATCGGAACCGCTGTAACGAGCTCGGAGGCGGGGCGGCTTGTTGGGGCCCTGGTGCTTTCCGCTTCCGCGGAGACTCCCCTACTGCACGAACAAGCCAGTTAGCCCCCGAAAGATTGTCAAGATCGTGATTTGGTCTTGGACGAACCTGAGGGCGTACCTGGTTGATCAGTAGCCCCTCGCCCCCCTCCCGCCGCTCCTGCTCCCCCTCCTCCTGCTCCCCCTCCCCCTCCGCCACTCCCTTGGCTCGTTGGTGGCTGCCAATGGTGGAAGTATATCGACGATGACTGCGCTTCTTGCTGCTGCTGCTGCTGCTGCTGTTGTTGTTGTTGTTGTTGTTGCTGCTGTTGTTGCGGTATTGCCGGGTGCGAAGTGCTGGGCGGCGCTATTCCTAGTCCGCCACCAGGAACCCCGGTGTTAATGCTGGGCAGATTCTGACCGGTTCCGTGCGATGGCCGGCCACCTCCTGGTCCCGTCACACTGAGCCCTCTCTGTCGTGTTGGCGAGGCAGGGTAGCCCGAAGTGTAGGCGCTCGGCGGTCCTTGGGCCGAGCTTGGCGTTGAAGGAACGCCTCCAGATGGCGGGTAATGGGCGTACGTCTGCGGCTGCGAGTCTCGTCGTTGGTGGTCTGGCGAAATGGGCCCTGGTGGCATGAGGGCTGGCGGGTGTTGTTGTGGCTGGTTCTGTGAAAACATGTGCTGTTGTGCCCAATCCAGGGCCGCTTGCGAAAGGAGCCCTCCGCCCATTCCTGCGAAAACCACGGGCACCATTGCCGGTGGGATCCCTCCAGAGAGCGACGTGCGCAAAATGTCGTGCTCCATCCTCCTCTGCTCGAGACGGTAGCTTTCCTGGCGCGTCTTTTCCTCTTCCTGCCTCCTCTTCTCCTCTTCCGTCTTGGCCACCAGCCAGGACCGCATTGATTCCTCGTGCTGCCACGGTGGAGCTGGGGGCAGTTGCCCAAAGCTCTGCATTTGCGATGGCGGAGGAGGCGGAGGAGCCTGACTTGTGGGCGGGCCCGACAGTGACTGTGACGAAACAGGGCCTGGAGGTGGCTGGACTGCCGTCATGGCCACTGGCGGGGGCAGACTGCGATGGGGTGCCGACATGGGCTGGGTAGGTGGGCTGCTGACTTGAGAATACGTATGTGGCGCTTTGTGCGAACCAGAATCCTGATAGGGGAGAGGGGGGGACGGCCGCGATGTGCTCGGAGGTGTTGGTAAATCATGGACGGACCGATAGCCGTAATGCACTGGCTTGTTGATGGTAAGCATCCTCGTCTAGGTGAAGGTGAAATGGCCCAAACAAGACAAGGAAGAACAAGATGCTGTGCGTGAAGAGGAGGCAAGACAGGAACTAAATAGGTGAAAGGGAGGGAAAGGGGGATGTTGAGGTTTTGGTGGCGTGTTTGGGGAGGGGAGTTGATGGGGGACTAGAAAAAACAGACTTGGGGGGTGATGAGGTGGAAATAACCTTTGGAAGAGTAAGCTGGATGTGGCGGCCAGCCCAGTGGTGGTATTGGGGAAGGAAATGGGCGGGGCGTGTGGTGATGAAACGTCGAGGTGATAATGCTCACCCTCATTTGGCCATTGGTACTGCATACAAATATAAGTACTTGCTATGCTAGAAAATGGCGGAATCGGCTCAGAAGTGAGCAGGGCCGGGGAAGCAAAGTAGCTACTGTCAAGGCCGAGCTGGACTAAGGCGGGTGAGGCGAGGGGACCCCTGGCTCCGTCTTGTCCTCGCCCCGTCCCGACTTTGTTCCTTTGCTACAAGGCCGCGACCTGTTCGGACGGTGTCCAAGACCCAAGAGAGTCCCAAAATCGGCAGGACGGGCCACTGGGATATCGGGCCTCCTAACGACGGCTTTGTATCAGAGAGGGAAAGGGCAACTATTTGGAAGTCTCGAAACAGCGAGTGTTGACTGATTAGGCCAGAAACCGAGTGGGAAACAATGTGGAGAAGGAGGGCGTGTCCTTTGTTATTTCATTTGGAAGCAGGGCGTATCAGAAAGAGATTGGCGCAAGGGTGTTGAGGGAGATCGAAGCACCGTCAGAGCCCCAAACGGCGATGTCGGATGCGACAAGCGGCTCAACAGCCAAGCAGAGATGGTAACGACTGTTTGATACTGAAGAAGCAATCAGGTCGAAAAGAAGTAGCGGACACTGAGTGTCAACCAGCAACAGGTGTAGGGGGCTTACGGGCCAAGATGTCGGAGATCTCGGGAAGGAGGGACAGCTGGGAAAATATGAACTCCTGGCCATCGATCTTTTTGTTCTGGCCGCCCAGCCCACGTAGAACCATGCTCTGGTGCCTGTCCATGCCACCGGGATCTAAAGGGTGAGGCTGGCTGCGTGTGGTGTTGGGGATGGAGAAGTGGGTTGAGCCCGTCTGTTTTTAGTATACTCTCCTGTGTAAAGCCCTGTAACCTTTTTTTGCTGTTACAGGGAGGAGGGCCTTGAGAAAAAGACTGGGGCCGGGTAAGAGCACGGGGCCATAACACAACCGGGGTGTGCTCAGATTGATGCAGAGATCCCAGAGGCCACAGCAGGGCGACGGGTCTGATGGCGAATCAGCGTTTCGTAGAGGGGCGTGTTGTTTGGTCTTTCTTCCAGGGATGCGATTTGGCGAAGGGGGGTAAAGACCCGAATACCAACTGCGGACCCTTCCCCTCTTCTCTTTCCCCCACCCCCTCCGACGCCATAGTTAGCACGCATCAAGTCGATTCGCGACGCTTCTAACTGCCCAATGCGGCGACGTGCTCAGTCTAGCCCTGGTGGACTAAAGAGGAGAGTCGTGGTGGAATGCTCGAATTGTGACGTGCCAACTCGCGGAACCATGGAGGTGTGTCTGCCTGCCAACAACCCAAGGGGATAGGATAATATTACTGCGTATATGACTTGGGTCGAGCTCAATCGCACGAAGGTCTTCATTCGGGGATCTTACAGCCGAAGCAAGGCCGTTAACCTGGGCTCGGGCAGGGCGGCGTAGGAGTTAACCGCGCATGGTGGGCATCAGTGTGTGCACGTCTGACGGCTAATGAGCGCGGCGCTTCAGCTGGCGGCTCAGGGCCTGTAGCATGGCCATCTGAATAAACCAGCCGACAGACAAGCATCGTCAGTCCGATATCGTTGGACCCTACACCCATCCGCGGGGGCTGCTTGCTAACCCGCCACCCGCGGAGAGTTGGCAGATCTGGGCGGTAGTCTCCAGGTTTGTGCAAACGCTGGTGCGAGGCACTGTGCATTCCCAGTATTCATGCTTCCAGCCCGGGATCTGCCCATCTAGGATCGAAAGGGGAGGCCTAGGCGGCAGTCAACTCCGAGCTGGGAGCTGCGACCGTTGGGACGTGCCATCGGTGGCGGCGGCACGTCTCGACGGGAAAGCCGCGACGGAGCCAGGAGCAGGCGCCGCTTTGACAGGACGAGCAATGCATCTGACATAGAATTGTAGGGATCTAGTGCACAGCGAAACCTCACAGACGCGCCGATTCAAGATGCTACCTTGTCGCCAGAGGGTAGCCGTCGATCTCGCGCCTGCATCCCGCATAGCGTCTCCTGTCGGTACATTATTACGTGGGGCGAAGAGCTCCGAGAGAGGTCACAGGTCTGATCTGGATCTCTGCCGTTACCGCTGCCGGATCGCCCGTGTTATTGCGTGCGTCGTACGTACGCCTCGAGGCCGCTCTGTCGACTGGAAAAATGAAAGTTTGAAGTCCCGCACTCGGCCATCGCAGATCGATCATCGGATCAGGCAGTTGGGATCCACTTGCCCAGAGCAGAGCTTGGTTTGGATTTGGAATGCTGGTAAAATATGTGTCCCTGGCAGGAAACATCGGCACTTGGCTATAGCACACCCAACTAAGGTCGCAAGAGTCCGGGACGAACTCTTGTTCGGATGTGCGCAACCAGACTTGTGGGTGTGTGGGTGAGAGGCGACACCAAAAAAAAAGCGACCCAGACCTTGCTAGCTAGCGCCTTCCTCGATGTGGTGTAGCCCCTTTGAAGAGGTGGCATGTGCACTCTGCTCAAACCAGAGGTGGTCACTCAGGTGGCTGCCAGGTGGCCAAGCGGTCCGACCGTCAGACACAATTCGACACCGAACACGGCTCGCCTCGAGAAACGCACCTCAGAAGTCGACCGACCGACCGAACATGTAGCGGGCAAGGGGCCCGTGCTTCATCTCCATTCTCGTGTTCTTGTCGTCCGTCTGAGGAAGCCCGATGCCTGGGGTATTTGCTCGGCTGGCAAAAGAAAGCAGATGGAATTGAGGGCGCGGCAAACCAAGACAGGCCGTGTTGAAGCATAAAGGCCGAAGGAGGTGGGACATGATCCGATGTGCAGGACGACTGGTCTGTCGGTGTGGTGTTGGAAGACGCCGCTGTGTGGTCTTGGGGATTTCAAATTCAACAGGGATAGCACGGCGAGCTACGGCCCCAGCGAGCCTGCCTGCCTGAGTTCGAGTTGCATTCCACGCAATTACCGCGTCTGCCCATGAATTATGCCCGCACCTGCCTTCTACCCATATTGCCGTGGAAGGTACGGCCAGTGCCTGGTGGTGTCTCGCCTACCCAGTTTGGCCGCCGGTGACTGCAGGCGTGTCTGCCTGCTGACTGGGGAAATTCATGCCTTCCGCAAAAGAGAGAGAACTCACTCTTCAGCTCGTCTGTTCTCGCCCCTCCAGGATCCCAACACTCAGACTCAACGCCCTAGGTCCGCATCAGCCCTCGCCTCCACAGCACATCACCCCCCTTAGGCTCGTCGATCATATAAGCAATGGTGTTTGTTATCAGATCCGGGGCGCATGGGGAGCTGTTTCTCGATCAAATGTGACTAGCAAGCAGTTTAGCACCGTCATGCGTTCAAGTCCGTGGGTTCGCCCGACCGCCGGCTTCCTTCTCCGATGTCGTGGGCTGGCTGTCGTTCAGGTTTGTGCTTTTTCATGTGGCTGGTCAAAGCAATGGAACACACAGCAACGTGCTAATGGTAACTATGCAGATTCTCTTCTGCAACAAGGAGCTTCGGCAACCAACTGCTACCTTCCTCGGGAACGAAATGTTTCGCGTCTGCGGCCCTTGATCTGCTTCAAGTACCCGTTCCCGAGGGTCACATTCCACTCCGCGACCCAACACCGTTGCCAAACACCAGGACTCACTGACGCCCTTGAGGGGACAGTTTCACACCGAGTGGGAGGTGTTAGTGACCTCCTTCTCCTCGAGCAGTCCGAAGAATAAGGCGGAGCAAGTGGCGTAACAGTGGCGCTTGCTGAGGTATGTGAGAGAAGTCACCCAACGCCAGACTGTGGCACGGTAGATGAGTCCATAGCAGCAACAGACCGTAGCCCCTCCCTCCATACATCATAACATTTAGGAATTCTCAACTGTACCCTATAACTGACGCATCTGACTGCCTTCATGGGCACTCATGATCAGAGACATGATCAGAGACACCACCCAGTGCATGAGCCCCGTGGCATTTGCAACACCAAACCCGGAGAGAAATCGCGACTTGGCCAATCAATGAATACCGGAGCATTCCTGCACTTCGCAGATCTCGTGGGTTTGGATCAATCATAGGAGATCAAAGTACCGGGGCCTATGGATTGTTTAGAGAGCTCTGCAGCAAACCTGGAGGATTGGCTGTCAGAGGCTCTAAACCCCATGCAACGAAACGGCGACCTGCGTGCACTGAAGAGCCCTTGTTTGGATGTGGCTTCGACACCCGCAAGACATCTTGAAACGTCACCATCGACCAGTATCTCCTGCATGTCAGGGTCGACAATTGGTCTGTTTGACAGCATGCGGCCCACCCGCAGTGGTCTCGATCTTCCCTGCAGTATATTTTTACACATGTTTAAGAATCATGTCAAGTTGGCGATAATGGCCAACTCCGGCGTCGCGGTAAAGACAGGTCAGAGACAGACCGGGTGCCCCACCCCGACCGCCGGCTCCCCTCCGACCGGGGGGTTAGGCGCCACACAACCCTGTCATCATCTTGTCTCAAACACTGGTGCCGAACACGCAGCCTACTGGTCCGGGATGGTCCCTCTATCGTGGCAAGCAAAATCTTTCGGGACGTACGTCGGCGGAAAAGTCTAAAAGCTTCAGGTGTCAGCGGCCACGCATCAACAACGGGGGGCGTTCGGTCGCCATCCGGCGTGGCTTTGCTCGCACAGGAGCGGACGGAGGCCGAGCTCCGATGTGGCTCACTATCTTAAGATTGCCTGGTACGCGAGACTTGGTCGAGCCCAAAGAAGTCCCCGTTTGTGACACGGCGCAAGCTTCTTGTACTTGGCTGTACCGGGCACGGTACTGAGGTCTATCCGGATCCGGCTCTGGATGAGAAGCGGCGATGGTAGACTCACAGGATGCTGATCGGACTTCCGATGGATGGAGACGACGAGTTGCACAGGCTTCAGCCTATGAAACCGAGAAAACTGGGAGCCGCCGAAAGCTGCAGATAGGATTCAGCAAAGGCTTAGGTGCCCAAATCGGATCCGCATTTGGTCTTGGCTCGTGTTTGCGGGAAGACCTCGGCTGCCTGCTTTCGGTATGTGGCAATCATCAGCCACGAGGTCTCTGGAAGTCTCGAGTGATTGACGGTTTGGGGGCATTGATCAACAATATTCAGACCCGGTTTAATTTGCGAAGCTGCGAACTTAACTTCTCGTCGGGAGCTCATCCAATGTAACATCCGCTGGCATCCCCGCCATTCCGCGGCCCACTCCAACTGGGTTTCCCTGGATCGGTGTCTTCTAGCGTCTTTCCCCGATACCATAGATTGGCAGACTCTGGGACTGCTCGACCGCTCTCCTGGTCCGGCAGCTCTGTTTCGCGTTCCTATTGGTGACGCAGCTGCTGCGCTCTGGTCACTTGTTGGACAGAGGCCGGCGCCCGGGACCGATAACGCACACGGCGGCCTTCGACGAAACCCAGCCAGGGTGAGGGCAGATGGAAGAAAACGCCCACTCGGACGCTTACTCGAACACCTGCCAGCAGGGCTTCGTGATTCGACGGCAGACAGCCACTGGTGATGCAGTTAACCGGCACCGCTTCCCCATTACAAGTTTCCGATTGGAGTTGCTGGTCATATGCCCGACGCCTGCAGTAATCGATATGGCGAGCATGTAGTGTTCGAGAGCTCTGAGGCTGTCCTCCGTTTAGTCTTTCCTCTTAAACAGTTCGAGTCGGGCATTCGATATGTCGATCCCCCTTCCAAGTGTTGCCTGGTTGCTATCTGGCGCCTCGAAATTCGCACTTTTTCGTTATCTATAAAGAGCAATGGGGCACAGTACTCAAAAGGGGGTTGGTGGTCTGGACTACGCTATGCGCCCGGTTCAATCAAGCTATCCGCCACTTTTGAAGGGTCAAACACCTCTAGTGACCGTATACCTTGTTCTTGTGGTATCTAGCTTCCTTGGGGAGAGGTGCTGAATCCTTGATCTTCCTGCTCTGGCATGGATAGGGTCTCCCACGCAAATTTGCTCGAGGTTCGCGACCGTTTTGGCGCTCTCAACGTCATTCCTAGCTGACCCAATTAATGACCTTACCCTCATTAACTTGGGCATTTATTTGTAGGAGAGTAAACTGCATTCTGACTTCAGCGGATATGGTCTTATGTGGCAGAGTTAGGGGCGCTCTTTGTCAGAGTGGTCATTATGAATGGTGGAGGCGAGGAGGGGGTGAGACGAAGTACCTAACTGAGTACTTAGGCATCTCAATTATCTAGGCACCTTACGTACAAAGACGGACACCCTGCAATAGGTCTGCTTCTGCTTGGGCTTAGTACATACACCGGTAACGGACACAGGCTATAGACAGGGACTCCCTTGGACGGGTACTGAATGGGCCTGCTGGGAAATGGAGACAACGCAGAACCGTGAATGCCCAACTAACTCTATATCCCAGCAGATGTTGTCTCAAGTTCGGACGGGGTTTATAGGAAATTTCCCGGGTCCTCTAGTTTGGGGTAATGTGCGTGCAGTGCTTGCTCCTTATCAGCTATGACACGGACAGAACTGAAGCTCTTTCACTTCAGTTTATGGACTATGTCCAAGTTTGTTCCCTGGACTTGGGTCTTCGCTCGTCGGGGCAGCCGCATCCCGGTTGCTCATTCGCCAGGTAGGGTGGCGAGCTACCAGTCGGTCGGCTCGTTTCTGAGCTACTAACACTTATCTTTCGATCTGCCAGTCTGTATTGCACTTCCTTTTGTTCGTCTGCAGCTTTCTTCTGGGCCGTCAATTTGTCTTCGTACCTCAGGTTGCCTCCTTCTCACCTCGTGCTTTTTGCTCTACCCAACATTGCCCTGTCTACTCCGGCCCCTTTTCCCATGTTATCCCTTTTCTTTTCAACCTTTATTCCATTTTATTTCTTCCTCCCTCTCATATCCCCAGATATCATATTTCTTTGACTGTGAAATGTACGTTGACACCATCGCCTTCTCCAATTCTTTCCTCATAATGCACTATTACCCATCTTCCCAGGGTTAGCCACCTGCTGTCGACGTCATAAACGCACAAGCCAAAGCTCTGATGATCTCAACTCGGAGTGCAAGACCCGGCTGACGAGTTCCCGTCAGTTGAACAGGGCTACGCCGTCATTTGCACCTCACTCGAATCTAACTTGGGATCTTGGGTTTCAGGCACATACACCTGACGGATTTATCACGGCTGGGCGCCGGCGATAGCTGACTCTCGGAAAGCGACGTCGATAAACTCTACATAAAGGCTTGCCTTGGCATGCAAGGCAGACGTCGTCGGCCTTATCATCTGCACAACCTCATCAAACACATGGGCGCTGGAAAATTGCAGCAAACCAAGACACCGATCTAAATAAGTAGGGTATCAACTATCGACCATCTGATCAGGTCCGACTCTAGACCAGTCCCCAGCAACCCGTTTTGCCGGCCCAACTCCAATAAAGGAGACTTGAAAGAACAACCAAGACAAAACCCAGCTAGGGGTGGTCTCAACGCAGTGGTATCCTGGACAAAAGAAAACTGCCCAATCTGACCGGCCAAATCAAGCCCTCTATGCCTTATCTTTCCTCTTACCCTGGTGCTGTCGCCATTCCGCCCTGGCAACCTTCATCAATAAATCCTCGTCCTTGACCGGTATCCATGACGTCAGAGCCTTCATAGCGTTTTCAAAATCAGAATCCAAAAGCACATCCCGGAGGGCGTGCATCAATGCAGCACCAGTTGCATGCAAAATGTCAAGACCTTTCGGAGATTGTATCGTTGAGGTTGTATTCGTGTTTAGGGGCGTGTTGCCGCTCTCACCACGACGGTCTTGTCCCGAAGGAGGTTGTGTCGACGGCATCGGGGGGCATTCTCCCATGAGCATGAACACATCCCAAACCCGCAGTTGCGCTGGGAATGGTATCGATAGATTGAAGAGGGTAAGAAACCACCTCGTGCCATAAGCAGTAGCGTCAATGCAGAGTTCGTTCTGGATTCGATCGTTAGCGGTGCCGCTAGAAGAGAGGGGGGCGAGAGAAGAGAAGAATGTTTTTCGTACCAGCTTGGTTGCAACGTCCTTACCGGCCATCCAGTTCTTCTCAAAGTCATGGAGTGTCGCCATAAGACCGTCGAAGCCTGGTTGGTACAGACGCTCCAAGCCACGATATCTCCATAGCCGCACGAGCATGACGAAAGTTTTCTCCTCGTCATAATAGCAGAGAAGAGTCGCCGCCAACGAGGCCATGCCTTGGACGTAACCCGTGCCCGGAAAGAATAGCGAGATGGCGTGAAGAACTCTGAACAAGAGACGCTGCCCGCCACGATATCGTTTCCTAAACATTATGTGGCCGTTGATGGTCCGCGGCACATCCAAGTCGATTTGCACATCATCGGGCGAAGAAACATATTGCAGTCTCCTGAACTCGGCGACCAGGTACTCATCCGTCTCGGTGCTCTTCCACGTTTTGGAGCTCGCAACGAGGAACGAGTGCCAGGCTGCAGCCCGCCAACAGTCAGGAATGCCCTTCCAAGTCCGTTCAATCAGCTTTGGACTTCTGGTGTCGAACTCGAACTCCATTCCGTGGCCGTCTTCTCGGCCCTTGCTGATGACTTTAGCCATTTTCCTCCACTTCTCCGTTCGTTCTGCTTCCTTGCGCCTCATTGACTCAGCCGACTTCCCCGATCTGGCTTCCTCGGCAATGTCGTTGAGGCCTGGTTGCAGCGCAAGCATATCCCCGGCCTCATCCATCCATCGTCGGTCTCGGTTGTGGGGCAGCCGGTTTGTGGCAGACCGAATCGATGACCGGGTAGACAGCCGTGACGCCGTCGAGAGCTCCGACGCGAACGTGTTAAGTGAGCGCGCTGATACCTTGCGACTTGGGGGTCGCAGACCACGAGAAGTGGGGGAATATGCAGAATCCGGGCGTTTCATCAATACGTTCCTCTTCCTTGGCGTAAACTGAGATGATCTCGTGTCGGGCGTGCGAGAGCTGGAGCCAGTACCGGGCCTCCTTTGGCTGATGAAACCATAGCGATCCACGTCAGCGCCGTCGACATCGTCCCAGTCCTCTAAACCGTCGCCGCCCTCTTTTTTGACCGCGTCATCTTGTCGCAGCAAGGATGAACTGGCCAGCCGAGGAGTAGACGTGACTGATGGCGAGTGCGTGGTAGTTGGAGCGTCTATTGAAAGAGTATCGAGCGGAGGTCCTGGACGAGGGGGAGAGCCGCTGAAAGAGTTGCCATGTCAGTATGGAATCCGGTGCAAAGAATGATGGAGCGGTCAAAGGAAAACCATACACGACGTTCTCCTCCTCGTCTGATGGGACCTCTTCTGTAGGCGCAAGACGCTCGCAGTACGAGTCCCGCCCCCCATCTTGCCAATCCAGGCCCTCTCCGGATTCATAGAGCGACCTCACCTTTTGTGATTCCCTCTCTACGTCCATCGACACGACACGAATGTTAGGCGCAGAGGGCGAATCCTCGACCGCTGGAGCGAGTGCCTTCTCACCATCTGGCTTGGGCGCGATATCAGTCACCGACTCAGCCTGGGGTAATGCAACAGCGTCGGGAGCTCCATCAGCCGACGTGGTCGTGCTCGCATTGCCGGGTTTCGCCATCGATAACAGGGTAAAGGGGTCCGATTTCCCGCCGAACATCAAGCTGCCGCGCTTGGAAAATGATAGATTATTAAAATCCTCCCAGAGCGAATCTTCCGGAATGGAGGTGGTGATGGGAACAAATTCCGACTCGGCAGCTTGGGGTTGCTTTGAAGCATCCTCTTCTTCGTCCGGTGTCGAGGGCCGTGCTGAACGTGGGGGCGGCTGTTCTTCAGCCTTAGGCGAGCCCCGCGTGGCCGGGTCTTGTGATGTAACCTTGTCCATGTCTTTTGTACTCGCCAGGTCAAGGTTATCAACACTTAGTGTCTTTTTCCTTAGTCTCCTGTTTCCTGTTGAGCGTATGCTAAAAGTTTTGCCGAGTCCAAATCGCTTCGTAATTGAAGATGCCCGGGTTGGCGTTGACGAGGGAAGTGGGTTTATGGGCGACTCGACTCGAGGTTGCAATGGCGAGCTTGTTGAAGATGTGAGGGTGATGACGGGAAGTCGAAGGGGCGCCGGGGCATCTACGACATCTGAAGTTGGAGAGGGCGAGTCGGCAGGGCCCTGATCGTCGTTCGAATATATGGACGGCGCGTCGGCGATGCTGTCGAGGATTTTTTGGTAGACAGGGTCTTCCTCCCACTGATCTTGGAGCGTTGCCGAAGACGAGCGTGCAACGCTGTCCCAATTCCAATGGTCAGGCTGATGGCGAAATAGTGGGTGCACTTCGTTGGACTCGACTGACGGTGACGACTGAGTGCGAAAGACCGGGTGCTGTTCCTGGGGCGGTGGCACCGGCGGAGGTATGATTGTCACAGGGACAACGCAGCCTGTGGTTGAAAAATGGGCAGTGGCCGTGATCCGCAAAGGATTTCTTGGTGGAGGCAGGGGGATTGGTGGCTCGGCCTGCTTTGTCTGTTCGTACCGGAGCGCGATCAGGTCCGTGTCGTCCCTGGAAGATGATAGGCGGGTGCCCTGTCTAGTCCTTTGGCGTATACTTGTAAATCGTTGCGGCGCCATAGTTGCACGTCGGTTTAATGTCTCATGGGTGCCTTCCCAGATGAGCGGTTGTGTTGCGGAGACCTTGGTGCTTCTTATTGTCCGGGAGAAGCTCCGCATTCCTCATCTAGGACGTAATCGGTTTGGGGTCTGCCGCGACGAGGACGCTTCGGGTGAGGAGCTATCGCACACCTGACCAAGCAGGGACCAGAGCTCCCAAGAACGGGCGAGACACGGAAGGAGATCGGAGTATCTAGTGAATTGAGTATATCCACCCACTTCACTGTCTCGTGGAGACAGCTAGGCTAGGTCAAGTATTTAGAGCTCCGCAGGAAATAACTACAAGACAGAAGTGGAGGGGGGAAGAGGAGAGGACGGGTAATTAACTGTTGAGAGGGGTGCGCCTTCCTAAGACGATGGGCCGGAGGCGGAACTTTGACGGCGATTGGGAGTGTTGATGAGACCCCATCCGGCAAGCATGATGGGGACTCCATGTCTTTCTCCTTCTTTCAACCCAGCAGCCGGCGATGCTGTAAGGTGATGCGTCCATGCATGGGGTCCCCAAATCGTCCATTGCCACCGTTTGTTCAGACGACACCCATCTGGGAGCAATGTCCTTGAGCTGCGCGCAATCAACATGGCAGGTCCAGCCCAGCCGGCATTGGCCATCCTTCCCATTTCTGCTGCAATGGCAGAGGCGTCCAAAACAAAGGGAAGTTCAGCTTGCGTCCGTCCCCAGACTTGCCTATCTTGGCCGCGTTTACGGCAACGGACCACTCAGATGAGAGTTTCCCGCGTTGCAATATCGTCCATCGACACACCTCCCATTTGTTATTCTGGAGGAAGCTGCGAAATCCCTTCACCCCGCCTTCTGTCCTTTTTCTACTGCAACAGATCAGTCCAGCCACCAACCTGCATTGAAGGACCGTGGAACACATGTAACGGAGAACCAGCGCCCGCTAGAGATGCGTTGGGCCGACCAACCAGCAACATTCATTCCCCACTCCAGGAATCATTTTGGGTGACTTCACTCGATGGCTGCAAGCTCGCGTTCACCACCTTTTGCGCCGCGTGCGTGATCACACGGAGCCAAGGGTCCGGCATTGGCTCAAGGGAATAGACGGCATTCTGGCATGAAGTTGGAAATGGGCGGCGGCGACGGCGTGATTGGGGGCAATCTCTGACGTGGCAATTTAGCCATCTCATCCTGCCATTCCCGTTAACTCCCGTCCCAGCTGTTACCCCCGCAATCCAACCTTACCGTCCTCGTGCCATGTACTTAGCGGAGCTGGATCGAGGTCGTCGGCCGGCTTGTGATTCTAGACGTCGATCCATAAAAGTTTTGGTTCCCGGGGAAAGTGGGAGACCTCAACCGGGAACGGCAATGGGAAGAAGGAAGTGAAGAAAGTGAAGGGTTTTCTCACTTAAGGTGACCATCCAACTACGTACCTACCGCTGTGCAATCGCCGGGCCTCGTTCTCTTGGTGCAGTCCAACCCCTGAAAAATTGTTCGCGCGGTACTTCACGGCTTGGCTGTAAGCTATAGATCAACCCACCGGGCGGTTTTCGCTTTTGAGGGTTTGGTGATAAAAACTTGAGGCCTCAATGAAGAAGTTCAAGGTTTTGATAGACACAAAGCTGCGTCCCAGCTGTCCATGTCTTTACACAAACCCCCGTCAGATAATCACCAGAGGTTTGATTGTATCTCGATACCGCAGATCATGAGATCTCGACCCCAGGGCTGTGCAAGATAGTTAAATTGTTACTGTTTTCAGATGCGCTTTCTGCAGCCAATGTTTTCTTCCATAGAGATCACCAGTCTTGGTATCTGTGTTCCCCATCTGGGACGGGGGTGATGCCACAGCAGCAGAAATTTATGTTGAGCTGCAAGCACTCAAGTGTTTTTTTTCTTTAGTTTTTCTATGTCCTTTGTAGTGCCTAGGCCAACTGAGATCAACTGCTTGTCCCTGCATCTCCCTGCATCTCCCTGCATCCAGTAAGTCATTCAACCCGGCCCTAAAACCAACCGACTTCAAACTATCTTTCAATTTCCCCTGTCTGTGTGCCCGCTGCTCGCTCATGCAGGCGATTTTTTCTTTCCCTCTGCAGGTACACCGTTCCGTCTGCCAGAATTTCGAACCGACGGAGGGTAGATACCATCTATCTGCCGTCTCTCTGTCGCACAACTTTTGTTTGGAGCTGTGAGGGCTGCATGTTTTTGCAAGCCGCTGTCTGTGCCCAATCTGGCGTCGGCTGTTGATGAGGGCAGTTCATCAGTTCAGCCAGGCAGGCCCGACATAGTGGGATAGTACGGGAGATAATAGCCCATCTTAGCGCCACGGACCGGTGGCGTTTCTGGCAAACTCACAACCTTCCGAAACCCGGTCCCGGCCACAACCAGGTCCCGGCCCATGGATAAACCAGTCCTCGACGCAAAGTGAGTGCAAACGAAAGAAAAAAAGGGAAACCGTATGGTCTCGATTGCAGAACGCCACACCCAATATGCAGGTGCCCGTTTCATTGATAATGAACCAGGTACGTATCTTCCCACCGCCTTCTTAATTTCACTCATCTCACCCGCTCCGTGTCGAATCTCCCCTGTCCAGGCTCAAACCCAGAACAGACCCTCTGATGATTTCATCTAGCCCTGTAGAACCGCCACCAAACTCTCCGGCAACACACTCTCATCTATCCAATCCCCAGTCCACACCACAAACCGAAACCACCGAGGCAAGAAAACACTCGAGGGTGTTTGACGACCAAAAAAAGCCACCCCCATGAAATTATATCATTGATCGAATCCAGGTTTGGGCTGGGGACCTTCAGTGAGTCAGACTGACGTGTTAACCAACTACACTATCCGACCAAGCGTTTATTGGCCTGGTTGGGAGTGGTGGGCTCCGTTCATGTTTGCTTTCCAGCTGAGCGCGGATCAATCACTTTCATCGCTGCGTCTCTAGCCTTTTCGGTGAGTTGATTCTTTACATGCAAGAGTGACAGGCTGCGTTGGGTTTTCTTTCATCAAAAGACAGGAGACGCTATGTATGTTGTAATGGAACACGACTTGCTGGGCGGTGCATCCATTCCGCTTGATGATGTTCCCGAGCCAACTAATCAACCTACCATGATGCCAGGAACCCAACTCGGCTACACGCCCTTTGCATATTTCTGCCCTAATCATCCCAGGGGGTGCTTGGTATGTCTATAAGTCCTTGGAGATGTCTTTGTTACCAGCTGTGTATCTTGTCCTAACCATCATATTATACCTCCTCGTTTTCCCAGTCTTTCTCCTCAAACATGGGCTCCTTTCTATTTTGCCCAGGAACCTCAATTTTTTCTAGGAACTCAGGCGGTATGGTCGGAATGTATTTCCGCTCCCTCTCCCTATTCACCCCCCCGAATCCGGCTCCATAGCTCACTAGCATGTCTGTCACGCTGGGGAGTGTGAATGGAAGCATAAAAGATGGGTCCAGCAATAAGTTTGCTGGTGCTTCATCCTCGTCCTCAGTTTCCTCACCAGCCAACTTGGGTGTTCCCTGTGCGCTCACAGGGGTATCCGGTACATTGCTCTCCCCGTTTTTCTTGGCTGGGGTTGCTGGCGCGCTGTCGCCATCGGTTTTTCCTTTGGGCGATTGCACAACATTGGATTGGCGATTTCTCTCCCGTCGCAACGCCACTTCCTTCTGGATCGCAACCAGGTACTTCATGGCGCTCTTCGGGAGGCCCTTCTCTCCAACCTCTGGCCGGTAGTGGGTTGCCGCGTGTATTAGCTGTTGCGGGCTCAGGGCTTTGAGCTGTTGAAGTGTTCCCACCAGCGCCTCCAAGTCATCGGCGCCCAGTGAAGAAAAACACTGCAACCATTGAAGGAGCTGGATAACTGGGGCTAGATGTCGTCGAGTCGCGTCCACTGTATTTTCACCAGTTGTCTTCATCTCGCCTGATTCATAGTGTTCGGGTTGCCGGTTGTTGGATCGAGCCCAGTCTTCTAGCGTTGAGATGTTCATGCGGATCTGCATGGCCTTTGTCCGCGCTAGGTACTTGCGATTCGACATGATGCGATTGAACAACTCTGCGCCGAGCCAGTATATCAGCTGCGAAATGATTTGCGCCGTTATGACGGAATGGATATCGTAAAGGTCGAGTACGAAGAGCGTTGATGAAAGAAGAGAGGTTACGTTGCGTGGTGAAGGCTTCGCTCGCTGCTTTGGAGATGGCGGTCGGTATCGCTTCTCTAATGGTTGCTCCTTAACTTCCTTTTTGCGCTTGAAAATCTTCCATTCGTTTTGGAAGGTGATATCTTCAAAGCCGGGGATCGTTTCATGGTCGAGCATGGCAGCGTCGAGGACCTTGTCCATGCGCCGTTCTGCGTCCCTCACGATCAGTATAAATATTTCATTGATCAACTCAGCGAGTTGGGCTTGGAACTCAGTCGTTGCCTCAACCAAGCCAGCATCCTTCTTCAAGTAATGAAGTAGAAGGGTCGCGTTGGATATCCAAAATGCCAGTATCGTCATGTCCCATTGGTATCTCTCTACCACATCATTGATTTTGTCCATCGCTGTGATGAGCAGCTTTGCAAGAAGCTCCGGACTGGAATGGTAATGTGCATATCTTGCACCGAGAAAGATCATGTTTGCGGGGACTGGTTTCTGGGATGGCGACCGTTGAGGGGTCATGTTGGTGATAACGATATCGAGGATGCGATCAAGGTCGTTCTCCTGGAACACAAACATCTGATCATGCAGACACCTGGCCCAATCAAATTCCTGTTGATCCTCTTCAAACTCTTCGACGGGCTGCCGGAAGTCAGCAATGCTGGCACTACTTGCAGTACACTGATGCAACAAACCTCTGGCTGGTCGTCAATCCCCATGTTGCCAAGGTCGACCTCAAGATCGCGAGCGCTCTCCATCATCATGCGTCTGCGCATCTCATTCTCGGCCAGCTCCTCCTCGAACCGATCTTGCGAGAAGCCAGGATTGTAGAAGTCATCAGTGGCGCCGACCGACCCGATACCGTAGCCGCTGCTGTTGAGGTAGAAGGACATGTCACTATCAGGGGCAACAAAGTCGAACGCTGTCCTTCCGGACGAAGTTTTCGCTTCAGCGGATGCACCGCTATCCAAAAGCAATTTTGCGATGCCCTTGTGGCGGTTCGTCATAGCCCACATGAGGGCACTCCAGTGATTTCGATCCTGCTTGTTGACATCGACCCCCGCATTAATGAGAGCATGTACTACTGCCTCGTGCCCCTTTCTCGGATATTAGCGATGCGTACATCCCGTGCCAATCCAGGACAAGACTCACAAAGCAACTTGCGTATATCAGAGCAGGAGTACCTTCATCATCGGGCGCATTGACGTCGACAAACTCGCTGGCCTTGCCCTTCAAGATCTTGGTGACCGAGTCCACATTGCCGTTGCTAGCTGCCATAATGAAGGCTCTCTGCAGCACATCCTTTTTCTCGTCAATCGTCATTTTTTCGTCGGCGGCAATCGCATCCTCGTCTTCGAAGACAGCGCCGGCTGAGTGGGCGGCCTGTGCCGCAAGCATCTCCATCAGGCGAGTCTCGCTGTCGGGGCCGCCTTTTGTCAAATCGTCGCCATAACTCGAGTCGTTTAGAGTAAGATCGCCGAATGTTAGGGGCTTCGCAAGCATAGGAGACGTGAGGAACTGCGATTGCCCTGGTGGGTTGGGAAGTAGGGTCAGCCAAGGGAGCGGAATATGACGTGGGGTTCACGGCTCGGGCAGATGAGGGGAAGACGGGCAGAGAGAGAGACACACACCTTGCCATCCATCATACATCTCCGTCTCGGGAATCAGCTCGGTCGGGACATGGCGTCTGTCGTCAAGGGATCTGGGGAGGTCGTCCGGGAGGGTCCTCTTATTGGGGGGGGTGACCCCGTCACCAGCGTCGAAGCCGCCGTTAAAGGGGCTTTCAGAGCCCCGGAGATCCATGGCCAGCGACGAGAAACATCCGAGTTACCGTCCTGGTTCCTGAAACAGCCGTGAGGTTCCGGCAGGAAAATGGGTGGCTGCGAGATGTGCAGAGCGAATAACGATGTTTGGCCTGTTCACAGCGTGACGCATGCGTCCATGCCCGTTGCTGCTTCGTACCCTGATAATCGCATTCATCTACGCCCAAAAACAGCCTGTTAGGCCCCTGGTGGTCCGTGCCAGCTGCTGCACGGGCACTATTACCCCACCATCCTCTCTAGTGTGCACTACTCCATCCGATCTACGGCAGCACCGGCATCGACCTGGCATGGTCGCCACAACGGCACAACGACCACACTTCGTACCTTGCATGCAAGTATTTTTGATTTTAACGACGTCTATCGGCTTCTGCGAACTTGTGCTGGAGCATCGCTTTGCTGCAACACATATGGCTCGAACTGCTATTTTCAAAATTTCAAACGGCCCTCTTCGCCATCACGCGTAACCGCTTCACTCCGCCATCTGGGATGATGATGAGCTTGACGTGGGTGAATGCGCTGTTCTTGAACAAGCTGTCCACAGTGTGTTCTTCATCGGGCGCGCACTTGAGCGGCTCAGTGGCCTCAACCCACCCCTCAGCGTCGGCTCTTGGCTCACCCTCGCCCTCCCAGTCAATGGCTTCCAGCTTCACTTTCTGGGGATAATTACCCCTGAAGTGGGCCGTGTCGACCACGAAACTTTGGATGAGGCCGGGGGCTCCCAGTCGGATCATGGCCCAGTCGCTATGTCCCTTAATTCGGGACCGCGCAGTCTCCCACCCATCGCCCATGTCCTTCCCTCGTCCCGGTAGCAACAGATTGTCCTTAGTTCCAAAGTGCTGGTCGCTACAAGAAACGGCAACACCGCCATTCTGGGCAGCGGCCAGGTCGAAGACGGCGTCCTTGTCATCCGGAAAGACAGGCACCGCATGTCCAAAGAGTCGGAACCTAGCGATGCCTCCATCCGGATACATGTTGAGCCGCACATGTGTGTACGGTTTCTTTGTTGGCTCATTGAGCTTCCAACTGAATCGCTGAGAGGGGCCACACTCCTGGATGCTCAAGACAGGCTCCCATCCGCCGCGTTCTCCCTTCCACGACAACACTTCGGTGTCGTCTAGGTTGAAGCAGCCCTCGACTGAGATGGCAGGGGCGTGGTTGCCATTGAAAAAGGCAGTATCAACCTCCACTCCCTCAACAGTCCCTGAAGCAACGCCCAGTCGCACCACGACCCAGTCGAAAGGCTCTGGATTGTGTCTCCTTGTCTCCCAGCCATCGTACCAGGCGCCAGTATATACCATTTTCCCTGGCTGCCGGATAGGCGCGGCAGGGTTTATAAGGTTTGCGGCTTCAGCGAACCATTCATCTGAGAAGCCCAGGATCTTACCACCCAGTGCCGACGAGACGAGATCTGTTCCACCAGGTGTCAGTACAAGCATCGTAGAGACGCGCCTACCACTTACCGATGCAGGTAGAGCGAAAGGAAGCCTCAATGTCACTGGCAGCGACTGGGGTTGCCTTGACAGATTCCAGCTTATACTCGATATCCTCCATCTTGCCGTATGTTACCGGGGTGGTTCGTTGTTTGGACTCAACACGTCAACTGGTTGAAGAGAAGCGGCAGTAGGGCGCGGACTATATGATAAAACAATTAGACCTGAACACGGAAAGAAGGCGATTAAGAGTCGCTACTTAACCGATTGGTCTTGACAACGTTTTCTACAGGTCAAAGATAGTGGCCGAAAAGGTAACAAAAACATCCTTGGAACCCACATGCGCCCAGCTCCACGAATCCTGGCACGGAAGGCGGCCGGATCCGAACTCGCACGTTCATACGATTGCCCCATGGACTCACCTTCCGCTCGACCTCGGCTCGGGGCATCACGCCGAATGGGAAGTTGTTTCCTGTGTTATTGTGCCACGGAAGCGACTTCATGTTCCTGTCTAGTGGTCTTAAAAGTTCGTTCAAACGGAGAAGTTTGCCTGGCAAGTCCATCAGAGACCGATCTTATGGCGGGGTTGTCGCATGATAAGGAGCCGAATCCCACCAAAGTGCGGGACTCGCTCTGCACAACCCCGCAATCCTGTATTGGTAAGGTACTGGAGTAACCGGCCGGGTCCTATTCGCTACAGCTCGAGAGCTGAGCGAAGGGTACTTCGTCATCATTGGTCCCGACCACGCAATCTTCCCGCGGAGAGGATGGGAAGCTTATTTCATATCTGGGGAATCCCAAGGGAAGGTGAAGGACTGTGCCGATGCTTTCATTGTTAGCTTCAAGAAGCAGGAACTTCCTCGCTAGCGTGATCGAAACTGCTTGCAAGAAAGTGGGAAATTGGGCAGTGCTACACGACCAACTCAGCCCGACCGCGACTCGAGCTTTGTATTGGCGTGAGCATTCCGTTCCTGGACTTGTTTGCGGGTGCTGTGGTGCAGGGGTAGGGGTGATTTTCCCGCGTGTGTTCCCCAGAGCAAAACAACCAACTCTCCGTCTTAAACATCCTCTCATCTTTCCCATTTCATTTCGAGATCGGATCGTCCTTTCCTCAGAAGGTTTCTTTCTAGACTGAGTATATATCACGAAACACCCTAAGTCTGCAGCCACCGAATCATTCATCAGCCCCCCGCGGCCAGTCCCCACACGCCACCGAACGGACTCGCCGTCTACAGCAGACAGTAGTACCTGCAAACCGGACAACCAACATGGCCTCCACCGAATCACCCCATACTCCCGCAGTCGATCATGATTCCGTCCCGACCGAGAGCGAGCCTCTCCTCGGCCGCCCAGGTGACGCCTTACAGAAACCCAATGACCCCATGATTCGCAATCTGTATCTCGGTGCGTCTGCGTCTCGTTGATCCCTTTCCCTTTTCCAACTAACCATTTCCATCGCAGGAACCGGCTGGGTCGCGCTCACCGGTAGCGCCCTTCTGCTTGCCGTCATCTGGACCGGCGTCTTCACGCACTCGACGCTCCCTCTTGTCTCACCTCACCCGCTCCTCCAGACCCTTGGCATCGTCACCCTCATCCAAGCCATCCTCATCCTACAGCCTACGGGCGCCACACCACAGTCCAAATTCCTCGGTCAGCGTGCCCATGCCGCGCTCATGTTCCTCGCCCTCCTCCAGCTGAGCGCTGGCGTCGCCGTCATCGAAACAAACAAGTCGGTTAACCACATGGCGCACCTGCACAGCGCGCACGGCGTCCTCGGTGTGCTGGCGGGGACGCTGTTCCTAGCGCAGTACGTCTTCGGTGTGTGCATGTGGGCAGTCCCGGCTGTATTTGGTGGGGAGGCGCGTGCCAAGGCGTTGTGGAAGTATCACCGGTATAGCGGGTACGCACTGCTGCTGTTGCTGTTGGGGACGGTGGTGAGTGCGGCCGAGACGGACTATGTCAAGAAGGCGTTGGAGATCAAGACGTGGGCAGTGGCGGCAGCAGCCGGGTTTGTGTTGATTGGCGTGTTGCCGAGAGTTCAGTTGTATAAGCTGGGAATCCAGAGAAACTGAGGAAACCAAAGCGAGAAGGTCGATATGGCTGGGCGGAGAGGATGTTTCATGGAATTTTGCGTACTACGTTCAGTCTAATGCTGCTACGTTTCTTTATCTATGTTTGCCTGTTTGGACCGGTATTCCCTGGGTTGTCTGGGAGCAAGAGAAAATTTGATAGTATTCAAACACCTCCATGGCTTTGCATGTCACGCTGCTTTTGTCACTTTCAAGCACAGAGGCCGAAAAAGGGCAATGTTTGCATTCCATTCGCATAGCATCAGAAGGATGCTTTTACGAACGGCTCAAGAGCCTGACCATCCTTCCATTACTGCTGCTGCATCCATCGCTGCCTGCCAAGGGGTATACTATTCCAAACCATGCTCTAAAAATCGTGATACAGGTAGTCATGGGCCGCTGGAGGTCGCAACATAAACAACCCAACCTGCACATCGTGTAATACCGTCGCACTGTCCGTCGCCACTGTAACACCTCCGCTGCCCCAACGACTGGGAAATGTCCAAATCAAACGCTCGTCAGTGCACTACGTCCGAGCTCGTGAGAGGTATGGGTTCCAAACAACCCAACCGGTGCCCGATTGCACCATGAATGAAAATACCATGCCATCGTTAGCATTTCGTGTTTTCGCCGCTGTAGTTTGCGTATGTGTGTGGTTGTTGATGTTATTGCTTTTTCGTTTGCTGATGTCAGAGTTGCCAAATATCAACCCGACCGAAAACACCGCCGCAAATGAATCGAATCAGCCGCGTGATTAATATCGTAACCACCAAACCCTCTCCTGTATAAATTTGATGATCGACTTGCCATGCTATGGGTAGTTCGCCACGTTGTTGACGGGCGCCGGCCAATCATCTTCAGTGATGCTGGACCAGAAGATCCATACGGTGACCACTGCTAGGAGGTTAAAAAGCGTTTCGAACATGGATCCGTCAATCTTGCCGACCGTGCCATTGCAAATGTAAGGGCTGACCACATAAGTGAAGATTTGGCCCAATGCGAAGAGCACGGCAGCGCCGGTGAGGTAAATCATCGGCCTCGTCTCTCCTAGAATCCGCAGCACAAGGATGGCCTCAAGTGCGTAAAACGAAACAAGACAGATGAGAGGAAAGAGTTGGTAGAGAACATAAAGCGCTGTGTTCCGATTAGGCAAGGGGTAGCTATCGTTCCAATAGCCAGTCCATTGGAAGCCTGTGTCGAGTGCGATATACGTGGTTCCGATGAAAAGGACGGCCGCAGAGGCAATTAGCGCACCCATCGAGAGTATAGTGCCATCATCGATTAACTGGTAGCCAACCACAGCGTTGATCATAAGTGTCCATAATGTCGCAGTGATGAAGCCGATGTGAAGTGCGCTGAATGCCTGTTTGGTTGTGAGTCGAAGGGCAAGGTTCATATTGGGACCAAACTTACAATGCGAACATTGGAAGCTAACGGGAACTCTCCAATGGAGAAAATTTCGCATATCGAGATAGCGATGTACCCAACAAGGAAGACTTGCATCTCCCTGCGTCCTACTGCGGCTCTTTTCCGCTCTGAAAGTTGAAGAAGCAGTAGCGTTACCCCGATCGCGATTGCAGACAGCAAGATCGATCCTAGGACTCAGTCAACACCAATTGGCCCGCATATGTCCGTCGCGAACCCATACCTAGATTCCCCAAATGCCTGTCATCCGATAGCGGTATTCCAACCAGCCGGCACCCTTCCCATGGTCCATCTTGATTGTGCGAATCTGAGAGGAGCTGTCCAAGTCCAGTCAGCCAAAACACCATCGTAGACGCATGCCTCTTTCTTGGACGCAGCGCACTAACATTACAGATTGGAAGTGTAGAGTCCCGGCAGAAATTCTAAAGCAAAGAAACCGTCAGTCGCATGTTTGGGAGACTAGCTTTTTGCTGGGGGTATTGGCTCACTGCAAAGTTTCCGAATTCTGTTGACCCCATCTTTTCGAATTCTACGGCGCCCGGCCGGTGAGGTCTACGGGTCGGCGGTGCGAAGGTGATGCGAAACGATTGAAGACTTGGGCGACCGCCACCTTCAAGCCTCCCTTGCGACTTCCAACTATCCCTTCAATTTCAGCCTTTTTCTTCCCTTCGATCCAGGTGCCGCCGCGTCGTGGTCGGCGGCTGTAGAGAAACGGTGCGATGCGACTCGATCAGTGAAAGGGATTCATGCGCGCGGACGGCCAGCTCCTGTCTTCGTCTCTTTGTCTTCTAAATGAGCCAATCGGTTCCCGCCTCTTCCTGCTTTGCCTAATGCGCTTCTGTAGCCCGAAAAAAAAAAAAAGTCGCAAAATCACTGCTTGAATATTCGATAAGTTTAACAAGAATTGAGTGAGCACCATAAACTAGTCGTGATTGTGCAGATGGCAATTGTGATGTTTCGTGAGCTGCGAGGCCGGGATTGCTGTGGTGATGAGAAGCCAAAGCAGTGCGGCTAGAGCTTGGTTGGGGGTTGGCTGGGCTCCAATATAAAAGTCAATGCTGGTTGTTGCGAAGGCACAGCGGCAGGAACAAGTGGACCGCCCCCGCAAGCGAGGATTGGCAAGGACCCGCACCCCTGACCTGGCGTCACGATTGGTCAAAGCGACCTAGTTCCTTGGCCAGGGAGCGAACCCAGTTCTTCTCCGAAATGACGGTAGCAATGAGGGGATCGTGAGACTGGACTTGTCCGAATTGCAATCAAGTTCCTTCCTCGTCCCGGGGACCCCAATGGCTGTTTCTCGGATGAACGTTCCTCTGCTTCTGTCTTTACATCAAACGCAGAGCTCCGCTCGCCAAGACCATAGCTAATAGTAAGGAAGGTGAAGGATGTCAGCTGTCAACGCGGAGAGAGCCCTAAAAAAAAAATGTACCTCGGCGGAGAGAAGCTAGGGATAGGTCAGACAGTGTAGTGGAAGGAATGGAGACAAGCTAGAGTGTCGCAGACAGAGGCTTTTGGATGCCTCAAATATCGGTGGGCCTGTGTTAATTCATCTGGGGTAATTTGGGGATTGTCAATGCATGGTGCACGATGAGCTGGTCGCCAGCAGGCAGAGCTTCCCTCCCCACGGCCCCATACGGACCTTCTCGACCAGTCGACGACCGAAACTGCCCCCCCTTGGTTTCCGGGACCTCAGTTCAACTCACTCCCGACCCACAATTGGTCAGAGCTAAGGCTGTGTGTCTGAGAAACATATCCAACGCCTCCTGCAGAAATGTGCGGAGAGCGATAAGAAGTTGTGTTCGTTGAATCGAAGTACGGTTTTCCTTATCATTTCCATCGCCCCCGCTCAGAATACATATCGAGATATTCTGTCGCCACGCGATGAACACGTACAAAATACACAGCGTTCCTAAGCGGAATTCCCGTCTGGTATTTCATGCGCTCTGAAAGGCGGGATCCCGAGACACGAATGTGGTATATGCTTCTCCGTACCATGGGAGCTAAACCATGCGCTCGGTCGACCAGTGGCTCGTGTTTGGAGAGTCATTCGCTCGAGGTCCATCTAGGTAGATGAGCCGCGATGATGTGGAAGTCGAAAAATTGCCAACGTCCCGCCCGCCACCACCCCCTCTACCCACCTAGATTCGGCCCTCGCTCCAGCAAGCAGCGCCTGAAGGAAACCAAGAGATTGCCGCGTTCCCAGGTTGCGTGCATGTCATGAGAACCCCTCAACTGGACGCTTCCCGGTACAGGGTTTGACAGTGACTTGGGCGACCCGCTGAAGTTCTTGGGCTGAAAGCATCGTCGAGATTCCGGATGCAAGACTCCCGCATTTGGTTCACCAGCGCGGGGTTTGGTTTCGTTTCCGCCAGTTCACCGGCACCAACCTTGGCCCAGATCCGATGCCGATGCAACTCTGGTCCCCCGCTGCGTTCGATCCTCATCCCGCTGAGTGGCGACTTTCAATCATTTCATCGCTAGGTCATAGCCTGCAATGAACTGTCAGAAGACGGAGCCCATCAATGATTGGGCCTAGCTCGGGCCGCGTAGGCTCATCGGGCATGGTGATACCAACATCGTGGCGGTGCCCAGTAGATCTGCGTGAGCTTGTGTTTGCTTTGGTTTTAAATAGCAGCCCGTCCTGATCGCGTAATCCAGCCAGCTCGAGGTCAACGCACCACAAAGTAGGGCGACCAACCACTGTGAGCCCGGGCATGGAGGACGCTTTATCGATCAGCACGCCAAGTACCTTCTTGAGGCTATGACTGTGTCACAGCTTCCGCCATTCTCGTTTGGGCATGAGTACCCAACTGCTCGAATGGCTGCTGAGGTTCAACCGGCGGCCATTGATGCGGCTCAACGGAACATTGGTTGAAACAAAGTCTTGGTCCCACGGTTATCATGATATCGGAAAGGTGACGTGAAATCGGCGTCTCGGGGAAAAGGCACGGGATGGTAAATGGTATGTGCCCCCCAAAGACTTTTCTAGCCATCCATCTCTTTCGCTAATTTGCAGGTGGGCAGAAATATCAAAGCCCTACAGTGTAAAGGAACCAAGCACCAAAGAAACCCCGCAAATGATTATCAGCAGGCTCACGATCTCGGATCGGGCTTGAAAATCTGACGATGCTAAAAGCTAACGTTAGTTAGTTAGTGGCGCCGGGGCTGGCGGTGTCCCTGGCAGCTCCGGACGGTGCCCTGCTCACAACGTATCAGAGGTTGGTGATGGGGTTCCATATGGCGTCAGATTTGACTGTTACTGATCTACACCAAGTTTGCACAGAAATTTGTAACAATCAAATCCGACAGTGAGGTCCAAACCAAAATGTCCAGAGATCAAGATCCCGAATCCTCTCAATTCTGCGCGCATTTAACAAGTACGCAACGGTGTGCAAAGTAATATGGGGTTCTCCAACATAGTGCTCACAGAATCGAGGAATTGAGACCCGCTGACAACAAAGTTGTCCATGACGTCTTTCTGTCCAGCCAACCTACCTAGATGCGAATTTTGCAAGTAGGCCTACTTTGTGCTTGCGAGTCAACGCAGCAAAAGCCCGTATCATTTCCCGAGCTGCAACGTGATTGAGCAGGATGACCTCGGTCGCCGCAGCTGACATCTGAGTTCTGCAGTGATGTGCACCGCTTCGCGTGGATGGGTGACCTTGCCTTGGAAGTTGCAAGGCGCTGGGCGTGGCACTGTCCGTTGCGACTTGGCAACTGGGGAGCCGTCGCCGCTAACGGTAATGGCGGGTTTGGTCAGGGATGGGCAGTCAAAGAAACTGGCAACATCCAGATCAACCCGCGAGTGCTTTCCCGATTTTCAACCTCAAAGGTTTGACTTTTGAATCTGCATCCGCTCGCCTGACTGAGATATTTGCCGATCCACGTCAATAGAACTCAAACTGCATCTCTTGATCCCAGGACCATACTTGCTCGTGTAATTTGGCTGCGGACCGGAGCTGTCGCTCAACAGCCCCATCACCTTCAAGATTTTTTCCTCAAATCCCAACCCTCTGCCTTCGAACATTCCCCTCCGCACTCTGCCTTCCAGAAGCAGCCTACACGGCCGTCATCGGACGGCTTCACTGTTAGGCCCGCACCCCCGCAGCCACAGTGTCGACAACGTAGAATACTCCGAGTCCGACAGTGATTCGGAGGTCTCGTGGACAGACACGGGCGATCTCGCCGAACAACTAGACGATGAGGACCCGCTGAGACGGAGATTAAATGAGACTCTCGACGAAGAGCCCCTAGCGGGGATCTCAAGGCGGCATCCCAAACATCAACACCGCAGTCGCTCGATCACCACGCGCGTTCGATACCAAGAGTCCCTCTTACCCCAGAGAAGACACCTAGATCCGATCCCACGTAGAGCCGTTAATACAGAGGCGATCATAATCCCCGAGCCACCTCCTAGGATCATCAGTCTGGTCGAACGTCTCCTAGCTACCATCATGACGGGCGGCGTGAGCTCCGTGAATGGCCTAACAGGCAAGGCACTAATGTCAGTCTGAGCCTCAGTTGTGAAAACAACCCGCAAAATCCGCGCTAACATCAGCAGATACGTCACAACCTCTTTCGTGTCATTGGGTGTCTTCCTGTTTGGCTACGATCAGGGTGTTATGTCTGGGATCATTATGTGTGTTGTTGCTCCGGTGAATCGCACCCCCTGTTAAGCTGACAGTATCGTTCACACAGTGGTGATTATTTCATGAATTACTTCGGCCAGCCGTCCAAGGCCCAAATAGGGACCATCGTTGCTATTCTGGAGGTTGGCGCCTTCATCTCGTCTCTGATGGTAGGGCGGATTGGAGACATTATTGGTCGGCGGAAAACGATGCTTTACGGATCAATCATATTCTTCATCGGCGGCGCACTCCAGACATTAGCGCTCAACATGGCGATGATGATGATGGGCAGGTTAGTGGCCGGTCTAGGCGTGGGTATGCTGTCCACTATCGTTCCGGTCTACCAGTCAGAGATCTCCCCGCCACACAACAGGGGAAAACTCGCATGTATCGAGTTCTCGGGGAACATTATTGGCTACACTTCTTCGGTATGGGTGGACTACTTTTCGGGATTCATTGAGAGCAACATGTCGTGGCGGCTGCCCCTGTTGGTACAGTGCGTGATGGGCGCGATCCTTGGCCTGGGGTGCCTGGTCATTGTCGAATCTCCAAGGTATACGGCATCCGGTTTCATTGAGCCAAACCAAGCTAATTCGGGCTTGTTAGGTGGCTCCTGGATAACGATCACGACGAAGAAGGAAGAATCGTCATCGCTAAACTCTATGGTGGCGGAGATATTCGGAACGCCAAAGCTCAGGATGAGTTTCACGAGATTAAGACGGATGTGATATTGCAGCGCCAAGAGGGCGAGAGGACGTACACTGAGATGTTCAAACGCTATGGAAGACGAGTCTTTATCGCCATGTCAGCCCAGGCCCTTGCCCAGCTCAATGGCATCAACGTCATCTCTTACTATGCCCCTTACGTTTTTGGGCAGGCTGGTTGGACTGGTCACGATTCCGTCTTGATGGCAGGAGTCAACGGCATTACATACTTCCTCGCGACGATTCCGCCTTGGTACATCGTTGACCGATGGGGGAGGAGACCAATCCTTCTCACGGGCGCCGTCGCCATGGCCATATCCTTGTCTCTAATCTCATGGTTCATGTATCTCGATATTCCATCCACGCCCATCATGGTCGTCGTCCTGGTCATGATCTACAACGCGGCTTTTGGCTATTCGTGGGGTCCGATCCCCTGGTTGTACCCGCCTGAAATCCTGCCCTTGAAAATCCGTTCAAAGGGCGCTAGTCTCTCAACGGCTACCAACTGGGCATTCAACTGGCTGGTCGGATTGATGACACCAATTCTACAGGAGTGGATCAAGTGGCGGCTGTATCTCCTTCACTCTTTCTTTTGCGGCATAAGCTTCATCGTCGGTAAGTGACTTGGCCTGAACCTGCCAACAGTCCCAGCTAACTGGGAGCTGAGTGTATTTTCTCTACCCCGAAACATGCGGTGTGCGCCTCGAGGATATGGGTGCCCTGTTTGGGGACGCAACCGGTGCTCTAGGCACGCCGGCTATAAACACACCCTCCCTGCGGACCGAAACTGATGCCTTGTTACGAACTGGATCGCCAACTCCACAGGTGAATCTTCGGGGTCGCCCTCGGTTCGGTGCCGCAAGTGCACTCCCTGGACTCAACATCGACCCCCCAACTGAAGTCGACCGTAAGCGGTCCGCGTCGAGGGATCGGAGGGGCGGCTTGGGAGGTTGGCTTTCAGGCTTGCCGGGCCGCAGAGGACCTGACGGCTCGAAACGTGCTAATGGATACGAAGCCCTTAATCAAGCGGAAGACTAGACATTTGTTTGCGGTTTGTTTCATCGCATTTGAAAAGGGAGGTTTTGGCGTGTGTCACATTGCATGTGTATTACTGGTGGAGTTCAGAGTTAGACATACCCGCTGGCTTGGATAGAAGTTAGATGAGGAAAAGTTGGGACTTCTAGGGGTAAAGTTGAGAGGCTTGAATGAGGGGGCCGGTCGAGCAGTTCCAGCGTAGAAATGTGGACTTTGGCCTTTACAGCCCAGCGCCTGGAGAGTTATTATTGGGACTTGGTTGTCCTAGGATTGATTCTGGCATGCCTATTAGCGTTCATCATGGCATTTTGGTACTGGATTCGGAAAACACGGGTTTCGTTGAAGCTGTTGGATGATTCTGGTGAAGGCTTAAAAAGTCAGATAATACGGCCTTAATCCCCAGTATCAATGTCGTCCGGCATCAAATTTTCACACTGTGGTGGTTCAATGTGCTCCAGTCTCGGATATGGTCTGGATGGGGTCAAAGAAGCTCCAGTTTCCGGCTTGGATCACCGTGAGGCTGAAGATACCGCATCTTTTTGATTTTCCCATCAAAACAATATCAAAATCATGATTAATTATGCCAATGTGCTGAAAAGTATTCAAGAGCGTTTTTGATCCCTCAGCTGGAGTAAGAGGCAATCAGTGATCATCAATTGGTGTGGTCCGTGCGCATGATCATTTGAGGTCAAATTTGAGTTGGGGAACCACATCGCCATCTTTTCAACCACGCAAATTTTTTGTGTCGTCTTTCTCAATCATGAATCAACTACCGCCTTCCAAAATGGACCTCATCCAGGCCTATCGCTATCTCCTACGGGCGGGTTTGCGCGCAGTTCAGTTTTCTAAACCAGCTCGGTACATCATCGTCGCACAGCTGCGCGAGGCGTTCCGCGATTCATCACCCGAAGCGCTTGCTACCAGGCGTGCACAATTCAAGCCGGATCGCATCCGCCGCACGGTTTGGTTCCTCAATGCTGCGGCGAAAGAGAAAGGTTTTGAGCATAAGATTGTCAAGGGACTGATGCACACGTCCTGGTCGCGTAGGCAAGTCGGGTCGACATACAAGTCATTGTTGCAGGTAAATACACAGAAAAGAGAACGGGAGGAGAAAGGGAGACAGTAAGTTTTTTTCCTATCCTTTCGGTTGATGGAGGGTGATCATGCAGCCGTTCATTTCATGAGTGCATTGGTTGCTTGATCAGTCTACCGTCTTGTAATCGACTGACCTGCTCAATCACCAATCCAACACCTAATCCTGCCCTCACTGGATTATCTCTGCGATTGCAAGATCCCAGATCCCCACTCTGTGGGAGAGCGACAACCACCTCGTGTCTTCCCCCGCTTCACTCAATTGGGTACTAAGCAGAGCTTCGCAGAATGAAAGAAGATCGAATCACTGGAACCGAGTATGAGCACTATGAGAGGACCATTCAGATGCTGAATGATACCATGCTCATGTGTTTGCCGCTGAGGTAATCGATCAAATTGGATGCTTGCCCCTGGACCCCCGAACCCCTGACACTGAGGCGTCATGTTTCTCCACCCCTTTCGGGCGCGCCTTGGCTGCTGTGGCTTTAATTCCGCTCGGGCTCCGCACAGGAGCTGAGAACACCAATGTGCCGGTAAGGCGATGAAAGCGTGGGGGTGGTTCGATCTGAGCCGAGGATGAAGACTGGACTTTTCTCACCGTTTCAACACGATTCGGGAGACGACGAAAGGTGGCGTGCTTTCATTTGCGCGGATTTCGACCGGCGATGGTTTTTCGTCGCATGGGGCGAGATGACTGAGTCAAGCGGATTACCTACAATCCAGTACTGATTGCGGGGTCTTGCTCCCCATGGAGGTGCTGAACTGCGCGGTACGATACAGGATAGCTGTCGAAGTTTTAAGCTTACAAACGGCCAAGGCGACCTGTCAATAAAGACCTGCAACGTAGCGTTTACCTAGACGACTCCGGATGTGGAAAAGTCCATGCAAATTGGATGAGAAGGAAACAAATAAATCACACGTCTTAACCCAACCAAAGTTGCCATGGCTGACGGCATCAAAAGCCTTTGGAACCCTTTGGAGTATCTTAGGCCGGAGAGATCTGGGGGGGTGTATGCCCGCACAGCTGTCTGACTTTGAGAGCCCCCTTGCTTGAACCGGCAAGCGATGCTGCTATGCTGCAGCAATGACGTTGTCGGTTGCCGACGGCTCCCATGCAGCGGGGGAGCTCCGACACCAAGCTTGCACGACCATCTGCCCAATTCCCATGCAAATGGCCCATATCTGACCATGTCAGGGTCGGCGCCGCATCTGGGCTGCAAGCTGCTTTCTTCCTTTATAGGGTGTCGCGCTCATGAAACGATGGGAGTGAGGTGAAGCTCGGTTTTGCCAAAGTAGGGCCCTCAAGGGACCCGCCGACGTCGGCCCCGCACCCAGGTCACACTGTCAGCGCTCTCCAAATCATCGCGAGACTAGCCCCCATCATGGTGGAGAGCTCTCGAGCTTGAACAAGCCAACCAGCGCCTCTTGAGAGCTCCTTTGTGTCCCGACCCCGCAATTAAGCTTCTGCCGTAGTCACCAACCAAAGCGTCACCTCGACTCTCTTCCAGAGGTTTTGTCTCCGTCGCACACGTCGATAAGCTTGCCCGATTCCAGCCTGTCAAATCAAATCAATTATAACCCGGTCTTAACCTGGGCACCAATCTTGTCACCCTCGAGACACCTCTGGACCCCGTTTCGTCCCCCGTGCCCCCCCTTCCCCGTTCCCAATCCAAACCCCACCACACCTATTTTCATACTTGTCTATCACCAGAGCGCGCGATACGAATTGCAGTAGCGGACGACGACCCCCTCGAGCACCAGCAGGGGTTCCGTGGATGGACCGGTCCCTGCTGGCTTTTGACCGTTTGCGAACTTCACTGAAGACTCTGGTCTCGTTTGCCGAGGCCACCGTCTGAGGTGTACGAGGTCCCCCGATCACAACTCCAGCAAGGCGGGCGGCGAATGCAGGGCGGGTATGCCTGCAGAGATTCACGAAGACAGCCACTCAAGCCTTTTCCAAGATGGTCCAGCCCCCCGGGTGCTACTCACGATGCCTCAACGCGGCAGCTCAAGCGACAGCGCAAAGAATCTCGAGCAACAATATGACCTCTCAACTCCGCGCGAGAGGACCGACAGTGATGCAACCCTGTCAACCGGCGTCGAACAGCGATGGCTTAAGCGGTACCGAGTCGAAGTGGCTGCGTCGGGGTCTAGTGTGCTCTCGACTCTGACTACATTCCCCCTCGACAGCGTCAAGACTCGAATGCAGACGTACAAGTATGCCGGCTTCCTCGATTGCGTACGCCAGACCTATCAAAAAGAGAATCTCAGGGGCTTTTTCCGTGGTGTGACGGCACCAATGGCAAGCATCACGCTAGTTCGAACTGTTTCCTTCTCGATATACCAGCGGTCTAAGTACGCCTACAGCAACTGGGTTAAGCGCAACTTCGGCTTTAATGTCATGGCTCATGTTGCTTCCCGGGGATCCTACCCGAACCTGTGGTCTATTGCTACGTTTGCGGCAGCTGGCGCGACAGCGGGCTCCTGTATCACGGTCATTGCCTGTAGGTCTTTTAAGCGCGTTTGCCGTTGCGTGGTGCTAACTTGAACTGAAGGCCCGTTTGAGCTGACGAAACTCAGCGCTCAAGTTTCAGTGCTGATGGCTGACAAGAAGAATTGCCCTCGGCCCGAGAGTCACGCGGTGGCAGCAAGCTACCAAAACAAGGGGACTCTCAAGACTATGGGAAACATAATCAAGCATCGTGGGTTTAGGGGGCTCTACACGGGCTTCAATCTCCATCTCCGTAAGCCCGCCTTTCGAGTTCGGCTTAACCCTCACTAATTAGCTTATAGTTCGTGACACACTCGGCACCGGTATATACTTTATGACGTACGAGAGTAGTAAGCAACTGCTCACGACGGTTGGTGGTGATGGAACGCACTCCAATCCGCTTGCCGTTTTGGTCGCGGGAGGCTTATGTGGAATTGTCTCATGGGCTTTGATCTGTAGGATCTCCTTTCCTGCCTCCCCCGAAAAATACTGACCAAATGCAGATCCGGTCGACTCAGCTAAGAGCATCTACCAGCGAAACTCACTGATGTTCCCAAAGGGCCAAAAGGCAGAACCCGTCAAGATCGAATTCTTCAAGCGAAATATGTACCGCGGTCTTGGAGTCTCGATGGCCCGGTCTTGCGCCGTCAACGCGGTGTTCTTCTCGTCCTTTGAGTTCCTTAAGAAGCGCATCAAGGCCATGGAAGATGAGTAGGTTTCTCGCCTCGCATTCAACCCAAGCATGGCGAATTCACGACAACGCAAAAACAAGGTGCTGAAAACATAACTTCGATATGTACAAAAATACAATTGGGCTCGGACTGGAGGGCATTATTCGGTCAGGTGGGCAACAACAACAAACTGCATTTGTGAGATTTCTGTGAACTTTCAACACATTCATCCGCGGAGGCGACGCGGCGGCGTTTTCATTTTGGGATGGTAGGAGATGGGAGTTTCATGTTTTCTTTTTTGCTCTTTTTTCCCTGGCGGCAGTTGAAGAGCCCTGCCTGCTATTGTCGAACGTTTGTATTCTACTTACGGGTCTTGGTGTGGGAATATGACGATCATTGAAATGACCTTTGATGTTTCGAGTGAAGCGGTGGGGGGGCACTTGCTTCGTGATTTGAGCGCATGAAGTGGCTGCTGCTGTCCCACTTCTGTCTTGAGGTTAGAGTTGCCTTAGATTTGCTGCGGCTTAGCCCTCGAGATCAGTACTAACGGGTATCACGGAGAGGTGAGGGGCCCTCGACTTTCAAACTGGGATAGGGTTTAACCTAGGGGCATCGTACCTGGCACTGCGAGGCTGCTTTACTGTCTCTGGGTTAAAATAAGAGAAGACTCGCAGAACGCCAGTATCTTGACTGTGCTGTCTGTGTAAGAAGAAAGTGGCCTCCCTTCATACAGTCCATCAATTCCCTGGAAGAGCATCAGGTAGATACCCAGTATCCAGGGTTTGACGTAGACGTGTCCTAGCCATCAATCAACGAGGTGTTGAGTATAAAGATTCGAGGCCATTTACATCCAGAAAAACAATACCCTGTCCAAAGTGTTCTTCCAATAGGGTCTGTTACATCACGAGCGTGTCTAGGTGCCAGAAGTGTCGCTCTGACTCTGCTTATCTTATCTCGGCGGGGCGACTTGCAGCTCCACCGATTTTTTTTTCTCTTGGCCTGGTCGCAGATTGAAGAACATCATTCAACCCGCCATCTTCCCCAAACTATATTACGGTATATTCACCTCAGACGGCCAGCGCAATGGCCTCCGTATACAAGGCATTATCAAAGACCAAGGGCCCGAAATCCGAAGCCGACGAGGATGGTGCCGCGAACGGCACGAACGGTGCGAGGAAGAATAAGCAAAGAGTCCTGATTCTCTCGTCGAGGGGAGTTACCTACAGGTATGCGACATTGCGTCTGCCACTAGTTTTGTATTTGCTACTAATTAAAACGCGCGCGTACGCAGGCACCGACATCTTCTCAATGATCTTGCGGCGATGCTACCACACGGCCGGAAAGATGTTAAGTTTGACTCCAAGTCGAAAATTTACCAGCTCAATGAGCTGGCGGAGCTTTATAACTGCAACAATGTCATGTTTTTCGAGGCCAGGAAAGGAAAGGATCTGTATATTTGGTTCAGTAAAGTCCCGAACGGGCCGACTATCAAGATGCATGCGCAGAACTGTGAGTGGGCGAAGCTGGATTCGAGAGGGGCAGGAAAGACACTGACACGGGATTAGTACACACGATGGAGGAACTCCATTTCACAGGAAACTGCCTCAAGGGCTCGCGACCGATTCTTTCCTTCGACGCTGCGTTTGAGCAGGAGCCGCACCTTAAGGTGATCAAGGAGCTTTTCCTCCACATGTTTGGAGTTCCGCAGGGCGCCCGCAAATCAAAGCCCTTTATCGATCATGTCATGGGATTCAGCATTGCCGATGGCAAAATCTGGGTACGGAACTACGAGATTCGGGAGGTTGAGAAGGCTAAGGGCGAGGGCAAGGATGAAGAGGAGGCGAACAAGGGAAAGAAGCCCAAATTTGGCGAGAGGGACACAGATATCAGCCTCGTTGAAATCGGGCCACGGTTCGTCCTGACGCCGATTGTGATACAAGAGGGCTCGTTTGGCGGGCCCATTATCTATGAGAACAAACGCTTCGTGTCACCCAACCATGTTCGCGCCGAGTTGCGCCGGGCCCAGGCTGGAAGGCACAATGCTCGGGCGGCACAGAAGAGGGAGGGATTGGGCAAGAAGGCAACTCTGGGGTTGCTGAAGGGCGGAGAGAGGAAGACGAGGGAAACCACTGGTTTAGATACCCGGGCACTTTTTGCTTAGGCTGGCAACGGTACCTATTCTCCTATCGATGCGTTGGCACCTGCGGAATCTGGCCGGTAGTCACAAGTCTGTATGCTTGGCGTTTGGCAGACGGTTCATGAATGGGGCTGAATAGGGAATATCTCAAGGACAATTATAAAAGCCGAAAGATTTATACTGGCTTCATTCCACGTTTCCCACTCAATCCTACCTGATTCTCAGAACTGTTTGGAATAACTTTGGCGATGATCGACGTCGTGGGGCGGCTTCCTGTGCAGCCACAGGAGTGCATGAACCACTTTGGCTGGCTCCATTTTCTGACAGGGTTCTGACGCGGACGGGTGTGACAGGGATGCGGGTGTGGTCTAGGGGTGCGAAATTTCACAACAGACTTTTTTTTTTCGAAATTTCATTTTTTCAAGCCTTTTTTTTTTCTGAAATGGAAATTTCCGCTAACCCAATTGGGAACCCTAGGGTTAGGGTTATATATGGGATCCGTGCCACCACGAGCCAAGGGGACTGGAATCAAGATGACTAAGCTTTTCCAATCTTGGAATGGCGGATTTCCTCCCACTCGTACAGAGTAGTGGGCAATCTGACCTATACCAAGATGACCCACATTTCAACCATTTCATTCAACCTCCCAGGTTTCGGAAATGGATTTCA
>Ga0247765_1000066_pt1 | contig 79947 bp, 92 predicted proteins | sample UWRJL106311C6_FD_179949 | JGI IMG/M metagenome (GOLD analysis project Ga0247765, IMG submission 179949) | Plant litter microbial communities from Arlington Agricultural Research Station in Wisconsin, United States - UWRJ-L106-311C-6 | ecosystem: Environmental > Terrestrial > Plant litter >... | reverse complement strand
TGCAGAGCAGTCATATCAATAAACGCCAAACTCATTCAAATTCCGCGTTTCCGAGCAAAACACCATACTCGGTTTCCGAAGCGGGCTCCAATCGCATGCTTAAACAGCCAGAATGACAATCTTTCCAATCATGAAGTATAATCCAGTAGCCGGCATTCTAGGATGAGAATCAAAGCAGGCCCGTCGAATCCCAGGATAGATTGAATTATTCAACTTGAGGCCTCACCAGATCCCCACATATGTACTAATTGCAATGAATAATCAAACGATGTCAGAACACAAAAGCTACTCTCCCATCACGGGAAACATAATACGATGAGGCCACCCTTACCCAGATGACGCAGGGGACTGCGGTCAACTCGTCCGCACAATGTATCGACGGTGACGCTGGCTTTTGCCTCGCGGACTGAAGAGTTCAACAAAACAACCTCGCCTACTGCTCCGCTCCGATGCTCTCCGGATCTGACACCTCTTCAGATTTGTCGAGTTATCATAAGCGGATTTACCTTCCAACTTCTGCAAACATCGTGCGCGAGAGCGGTGGTATTGTCATCGGATTCATCACTGCGAGTTCGACAGGCCGGGATATCTGTCTGTCGGAGACATGTGAGTGCTGTTGGGTGCGTGTTTGTAAGCATGAAATCCACTTGATTGTAAGCTCACGCCTCTTTTGACGATGTACTCGTCTGAAGCCAGGATGTGCCCCTAGGTAGCCCGGGGAGGCATGACAGATGATGGCAATTCCTGAGAAGCTCTTTGATTTCCCTAGACAAAGGAAGGAGGGGCGACTTCCTCGAATGAGGCATGGCTGGTGCAGATCAATGCATTGGACCTTTCAAGTCATAGTCCACCCCTGAAAAATTGTTGTATCCTGCCTTTACCCCATACAAGGCTACTTCCCGATTATTCATGTAATATACAAAACCCGCCAAATACTCAACAAGCCCCACGCTAAAGCAATCTTTTACTCGGGGGTTGGATTGAACATCCTGCATGTGGAGTCGTAGTTGCTAGAGAGTCAATGTTTGGTAGCACTGGGCCGAGCCAACCGAGGCCGTCCACCCGGCCCATCACGGTGACCGCTCAATGGTCGACTCCCGAATGGCTGGGACGTTGTGGCCAGGCCAATCAGATAGGTAAAGGACGTCAGAGTCAATCAACTGGCGCCTTGGCGCATCTGCGGATTTATGTGGACGACTTTCGTTGAGAGATCAGCTGAGGAGGCTGGTGATGGGTTGGGCTCGTGTTTTTTAGATTGACGTACGAGATCCTCTGCGAGATGATGGCGCTCTCTTTATAAGTGTAAAATGTGTGTGTGTGGCGCCCGCTTATGTGAGTCTCGACTAATTCTGTCGCAACTAATAAAGGCGCAAGCTGTCTCGTCAAAACGTTGGTGATTCTGGAGGGTGCACCTACATCAGAGTCCATCCACCATGAAGCTTGACACTTTCCTCCTCACCCCGGCTCTCTCGGCCACATTCTCGCTTGCCGTTGCAAGACCCATTGAAGTGCGGGAGATTGGCAGCGTAAGGATATGAACCTCTATCATTGAACCCGCCTTCTGACATCACCCAGGTGCTCATTTGCAACGGTCCCAACTCAACCGGATACTGTGAACACAAAACCTACAATTTAGATAAGTGCTACAACCTTGCAACGCCGCTTTACCAGAACGCGTCGACCTTTGCGCCTGACGACGAGGCCTTCTTCTGCTATCCTTACGCGTAAGTGGTTTTTCATCGCCGGGTACCCAAAAAAAAAAAAAGAAGAAAGAAAACCTTCGCCAAAGCTAACATTGTAAAAAAGGACGTCGTGCGATGGCACCTGCATGTCACCAACCGGCTGCACGCTGGGAGCCATCAGCTTTTCCTACAAGTTCAAGTTCAACCTTGGCGAGATCGGCTGGGACAGGGGCATCTCGTCATTTGCGTGCCACCGGAGCAACCTGGTTCCGGCACGAAAAAAATGATGATTGGGACAAAGATACGGAGCAGTGTAGAAGAAGAGAAGCTGGTGACAGTCTTATATGTAGTGTAATCCCCGGTACGTATTGGCGTCATGTTCCGGCGAGCTTGGCAAATCGGCGTCTCGGAGGTTTTTCTTCGAAGGTTCGGCATGTTGAATGACGCTATGCGGACACAGGGCAGCGGGTCCCCTTTTACCCCTCGCAAAACCCCCGCCTAATGGCAGGTGTGTTGTCGGCAGTCAAGCAGGCGGGGTAGCAAGCCAACGGGGAGGGGGAACGGGAAGCTGTATAGTTTTGACTTATACGGGAAGAAGCGGGAAGATCGCGAATAGGTGCTTCTCCTGAGCTCATGTTATATCCTCCTCCCCTTCAAATTTCCACCACTCCGGTTCATTGATTCCGATTCCATCCATTCACTCCAACCAAGTCCATACCAAAATCCACCTTAGCACCAGCAATCTCGATTCGACTTTGTCACCACCACCACAGCCAAAATGCCCTTCACCACCAAAACTACCATCGCCTCCTTCGGTGGCAAGCTCCTCAAGCTTTCCCACCCCTCCATCACCACCACCACCGAAATGGCCCTAAATATCTACCTCCCCCCCGCCGCGCTCACCAGCCCACCCACTAAAGTCCCTGTCCTAATCTACCTCTCCGGCCTGACCTGCTCCCCCGAGAACTGTTCCGAGAAGGGCTTCTTCCAACACGGCGCATCCCGTCGCGGCCTCGCCGTGATCTACCCAGACACCTCCCCGCGGGGCCTCAACCTGGCCGGGGACAAAGACTCCTGGGATTTTGGCGAGGCTGCCTCCTTTTACATCAACGCCGAACAAGCCCCCTTTGCTGGCACGTACAACATGGAGACGTACATCACGAAGGAACTCCCCTCGGCGCTATTCTCGGACGCTGAGCTGGGACAGTATCTTGATGGAACACGCGTCTCGATTACAGGACACAGCATGGGCGGTCACGGAGCGTTGACGCTGTATCTCAAGAACCCGGGACTGTACAAGAGCGTTTCGGCATTTGCGCCGATTGCAAACCCGAGTTTGTGTCCGTGGGGCGAGAAGGCGTTTACGGGGTATCTGGGGCCAGATCGCGAGAAGTGGAAGGCGCATGATGCGACGGAGCTAATTGGGAAGTGGAAGGGGAAGTATGTTAATATGTTGGTGGATGTGGGGACGGGGGATAACTTTTATAAGCAAGGCCAGCTTCTTCCCGAGAACTTTGAGAAGGCGGCCAACGAGGCTGGTGTGGAGGGGTTTATACTGCGGTATCAGGAGGTAAGTTTATTTCTCGTGATGAACGTGTAGAGATGAATCTGACTGTGACAGGGTTACGACCACTCGTACTACTTCATGGCGACCTTCAGCGATGACCATGTTGACCACGCGGCTAAGCATTTAGGTCTTTGAGCGTAGGATTCGGGGAGGGGGCGTGGTGCGGCAAGTGAGCTCACAGAAATATATTGGGGCACCAAAACCAGCTCAAAATTCCAATCCAGCCGCCTATCTGTGCTGGTACGGGCCGCATCTGCCATAACTCATTGACCTCATCCTATCATTCGGGCCATAGCCGTATCACACGATGGAGACACGGACATGTAAACCAACCAATTGAACCAGAACGCCATCCCGTGTTCGTTCCTTCATTCGATCTCAGAACCCCACTTTTTTAACTGATCCGCTTATCCAGTCCCCCAAATGCGCCCGTCTCTTTCGGCCTACCAGGCGCTTCCACCTCTGCTTCCCGCTTGATACGAATGTAGGCGAGCTTCTCAAACCGGCTCAGCGCCCTCCACCAGTGTTGACCAGCTTCGTGCTCGCCAATTCGCTCAAGCAGGTCCGCCGTCTTGATGCGCACATCGCGGTCCCGGTGGAATAGCCCGAGCGCGATGTAAAATAGTCCGGCGTGTGACTCTGGTGCTACACTGAGCAGGAGGCAGATCTCGTCGTACGAGTGAACGTACTTGGCAAATGCCAGGTACACCTCTCGACTCTGCATCGGGCTGAGACGCTGCGTCCGGAGGCGGTCGTGCATGTGGTGGAGGTCAAGTCCTTTGAGCGGACGAACAGTATAAAGCTGCGCAACATCCTGTAGTAAATTAGCAAGCCGACACCCCCCTAGTTTGCATAGACTGACTCACCTGGATAAAGCTGTAGTAGCTCCTCGTGTTTCTCCACCCCTCGATTCTCGTCACGTTTCCGGCCAACTCCTTGGCTTTGGATGGCTCGTCACACCACACGTAGCCGTGCCCGCTCACCCCGGACGTTGTAGTTTCATGCTCATCGCTGCCAATGTACAAGGCGCTGGCACCATAAACACTCTCTTCGAAGGCAGCTGCGATGCGCGTGAACTTGACAACCCAGTCCCGCCATTTGGCACGTATAACCCGCTCGCCTGCCCTCGAAGCGATGCTCCGAGATATATCCAACATGAACGCCACGTCGCCAGTGAGATCATTGGAGGATGCATTGCTGCTGGAACTTGCACCGCTGACCAAATTTGCGTGTTGGGGGTTCTGTTGCTGGAAGTACATCAGCCCTTCCGTCACGGGCGCAGGCTCGATTTTGGAGCTGATCTTCATCCTCCCGCTGGGCAAATCGCATAGCAAATCCCACCATTCTGGGTGATGCTCAAATGTTGGATTCGTTACACCAGCGATGAAGCCGGGGACATTCAGAAGGTCATCGACCTTGGTCAGGTCGGTATAGGGGAAGGCGTGCCTTGTGAAACCCCGGAGGACGCCACCTGACGCGAGCGCACAAGCTGCGAGAACGGCTTCCGCTACGTCGCCCGAGGGCATATTATACCCTAGGAAGATAACACGCTTTTGCGTCAACAAAGCATTGACGAGAACGATAATGGGGTGCGTGTTGGGGCCATTGGTGGTCAAGTGTGGATGTAGGGGGAATGACTGAGGAGATTTAGCGTGAGAGTCGGAAAAGTTCTGTATGAGCTTGATAAGGGAGAAATCGCCAACTGTCTCCGGCATGATGGCAACAGGCACTTTGATGGGGATTGGGATGCCCTTGTACATGACCTTGCTCTCAAACTCGTGAGTATCTCGGGGAACGGCGTACATGGCTTGGCCCTCGACATGCGCCTTGGTTCCAGACCGGAATATGCCTGGTGGTTTTGGCGGACTCCTGCTGGCGTCAAAGGGCTGGTCTGCGACATCTTCACCCCGGTCTTCTGCGATTCGCATCTGAATCATTTGCTCAAACTTTTCAACGAACAGGTCCTTGTTGTCGCTGGCCTGGAGAAGGTGTCTCTCCAGGAGGCTGAGCTTCGGCATGAGTGACAGGTCCATCTCATTAACCGCATTAAATAGCATAGATAGCGTTTCGGGCACCGGCGACTTGAAGTATTCTTCCAACGCTAGTAACAGAAGTGGCTGTGTCGAGTTAGTAAGGAAAGGATTTGGACAATGTTTGCTGATACTCACTTTATATATATGCAGAAATGGATGCCGGGTGCATATCGCCATCGCTTTCACGACGGCGCCTCGCTTTACTGTCTTATCTTGTTTCGTATTGACGAGATTCAGAACGTAGATTAGCGGCGGCCCCTCACCACCCTCAGGTTCGCTGTCGGTGGACATGTCATCTTCCCAGTCCTCGTCTAGGTCGGCATCGTCGTCGTCCTCATCATCCGATTCATGTATAATCCCCTTTGCGCGGTCACGTTTTCGCCTCCGACGGTTCTTCTTCTCCTCTTTAGCCTGACGTTCGGCGTCGTCCTCCTCTTGGCTTGTATCCTTGTGAAGGAAAAAGATGGTCCAGTCTTGATTTCGCACGTGGGCCTGGTCGGGAAGCATGAGCTCAGCAAGCATGTGTTCGTCGCCGGTGATGGCTACAGGGTATTGGTGTTCCATGACAGGGCCGCGGTCAATGTCGAAAGATGCGACTAGAATGTACTCAACGTGGTTCTCTGTGTTGCCCCGCGGGTACTGCGAGCGCAGCCTGCGCTGGGGGCGAGAACTTGGGGCATAGCGACGAGGCCCTCCGGAAAGTGAGCTGTGTTGTGAAGAGACGCCTGTCGAGGCTGTCTTGCTCTTGGAGCTGGGGTTGGACGTGCGATCAGTCTCTGAGGGGATACCGGGCGGGGGCTGCGGGGAGCGCGAGGGGCGAGAGGCTTGCGACATTTCTGAGCCGGAACGCGACGACGAAGGAAAGGACGTGAGGGATGATCGCGGAATTGGCGCGCCGGGGTTAGTGGAATTGGCGTAGAAGGAGTTGCCGTTGCCGTTGCCGGTACTTCGAGGGAGGGAGGGCGGCGCCGTCTGGGCCGATGCCATCATTGGCTTGCCGCTTGTTCCTCTGACAGCAAGCCGAGACCCTCACCCCGTCAGAATTCCTCGGACTCGGTTCCGCTGTTACGTGGTTATCGCCTTGATAGCGTAAGGCCGCGAATTGTCTTGTGCGACGCCGGGAGTAGATTGTCAGGGCAAGCTAGCGAGTGCTGGCGGCTGTATTGCGGACGTCAGGCAACATAGTTGAAGTTGGCCATCGATGTCGCACGGCTCGATCTCGCATGCAGCTCGCTGCAATTCGCTCGGCTGGTGCTCTGCGTCGGTCGAGAACCTTGAGCTTGATGTAATCTTATTTTTCGGGTGGTTGAAGTAGGTAGTCGATTGCAAGGCGCGACGGGAAGCTAGAAAGGGTGCTAGGAGGGGGAAGCACCACCGCATCTGTCCGTATTTCCCTACGATGTTTTATAACTACTGACAGGGCCCGAATACATCAAGCGTGAAACAGAGAATCGAAACAGCCCTCGCACGGGTTCAGCGGAACAGAACACACAACCGCGGAAATGATCTCGGTGGATGATCAAGTCAATGCAGTTGTGGACGGTCCGACCACCAGAAACAGGTCTGGCGGTCTGCGAGTGCGCCTACATCCATAGATAACGTTAGACTTTCGGGCCACCTAGCCCGGATTATCAACAGCCAACAAAGCACCTGTTGGGGCATTCCTGAAGTGAGTGGGTGGGTGATGTGCTAAATATTCAAACATTGCTTGCGTTTTGGAAAGCACTACATTCCAACCCCTGAAAGATTGTTCGCGCGGTACTTGACGGCTTGGCTACAGCTTGCGGGCAACCTCCCCCCGGCATTCTTTTCCAGGGGCTATGATGGAAACTTGAGGCCCCAAGGAGTAAATTTCAAGGCCCCGAATGTCAGAGTCAAAGGCCTAAATATTTTGGCTTGACCCCTCACAAAATAGCTTTCCAGCTGTTTATGTATTGCACAAACCCCTGCTGGATAGGTACTCGCCAAGTCCCACGCTAACAATCTTTCAGGGGTTGGGTTGTAAGGTCTCTTGCTAACACTTCCAGGTTGCCACAAGTCGGCAGCCAATCATGGCTGCGGAGCCCCGAGGCGCAAAGCCACCGAGTCTAACCATATGAAAGTGGCTGGTTTGGTGCAAAGCAGTTGCTGGGTCGGTTTGTTTTCATTCCCCGCAGTCAGCGGTTCGTGCACTTCCCGCGAGGAGCCAAAGCATCAAGTTGGCTTTGGAGACACGACAGCAAAAGAGCTTTGCACTAAAACCAGACACCAGCCCTTTAGTAGCTTCTCTTTACCGGCTTATTTAGACAGTTTCAGAAAACAGATCTTGTTGTTCGTTTCGTCGAGGTTGGCGGGTGCACCTGCCATCTTCCCCATCGAATCCACCATTTGTTCTTGGCAGGCGGCGCGCACGCGTCACAAAACCATCCATCATGGTAAGCCCACATGAATCCAGCGCAACGCTCGCCCATATTGATATTTGTAGTCAATTCCGCCAGCATACAGGCCGTCACCGTTGGGTTACGGCTCACCTCGAAGTTCGCCGTTCCGTCGTCCAGAGTCTCCCGCCTCCCCGTCCCCGCTCAGGCAAACCACGCCAACGCCGACTCCGTCCAAAGCTGGATACGTGAATGGAAGCTCCCGCCTTGCTAATGCCTCAGCGGCGGCATCGTCTTTAGAGAGTTGGACACCTCGAGGACACGAAATGGCCGGTGACACTTCTGCTCAGCAACACGATACACTGCGATCTCCAGGCCGCAAGCCGATGGCAAATGGGAATACCCTATCGCAACTACAACAGTCGCAGGTCCGGACTTTGAGGGAGGGGTTTCAAATACTCGACCGTGACAGCGATGGTGTCGTCAATAGGGAGGATGTCGCTGACATGCTGGCCCAATTAGGTATGCGATGTTCTCGGGTAAAAGGAGACAGGAGACAACGGCTGACCTCCATTCGCAGGACTTCCGTCCAACCCATCGGACATATCGACATTTTTCCCACCGTCGGCGCCGCAAACCATGACCATGGCGCTGTTCATGAATTCGCTTGCAACATCGTTGGCCGCCTTGTCGCCGAGCTCAGAGCTTCTGTCTGCATTCTCAGCATTCGATGATGACGACAGTGGGCAGATCGATCTGGCTGAACTCCGTGATGCGCTGCTACACACAGCGCCAGAGCAAGGCGAGCGTGCTTTGACAGCATCGGAAATCGACCAAGTGATGAGCGGGTTCGCTGGTCGTCGGGCCTTCAGCAAGAACAAGGCTGCTGGGTTAGGGAAAAGGGGAGAGGTCTTCAAATACCAGGACTTCGTATCATCAATCGCAGGTGGGAACGGGGCTGCAGATCAAGCTCCTGAGGATTCTGAGGCAGCATAATAGCAGAACATGTGGCGTTGGGCGGATCTGAGAACAGCGGGGATCTTCTACACGTACGAAGGTGATGCCACATCAATCATCACCCTGTTACAGGCTTTTCGTTTGCCTCTACGCCGTAATTGCAAGTGTACCCAATTTGTCCTTCACAGAACTGCAGGCAATCCACTCTGCTAGCAGGATAGGAGTCATAGGACAGTCAAAAAACAGTTGCATACAAGATTACCTACAGAGATGGCCCCTTCATCAGGCGCCAAGAGCAGATCGCCGAATTCGTGGACTGCTGGTGAGGGGAGGTTGGTTGAGACAGGACAGCCTTGTCATCAACAGCCAGGATCCACCTCCGACAGCGGCCCTGGCCCATAGAACGTTCTCGAATTGAAAGTAAGCGGTCACCTCCCAATTTCATAAATCTTCAACCAGACGGGCTTAAGCAGCTAACGGGGTGACAGGGCTCCCAGCGGATGCACCCGTCCCGCTCCAGCTGTCCAGGTTTATAGCGGGCAACTGTCAAACTTGCGGCCCTCCAGTTCCATCCCCCAGGTCTTGTATTTTACAGGGCGAGACAATCGCCCACGATAGGATGGGGACATCCAGGGTAACACATAAATAAACCGGGGGGCGAGCAGAGATGGCAATGAGCCCGATTGACTGGTCGACAATGCGGTACAGTTGTAAACAAGTCTAGTTTCGAGGGCCGCATTGGCTGGCGACACGCTGGAAACTGCTCGTCCAAGGCTCTCAGTGGGCGATGATGCGGGGGAAGATCCGAGTCGCAGCGACCTGCAGCAAGGCGCAGACGTCGCCTGGGGTATCGGTACCCTGGACTTGGCCTGGCGACTTGCTAGGGTGGGTATTGGGGCGAATGACTTTCTTTTGCGTCCTAAATTTCCAGAAACCCCAGCCAGTTCATATTTTCTTCGAATCGCAAATCAAAAGACCTAGAGGGCTCCGTGACTGGCCTGAGAGCTGAGAAAATCACCTAAACCCTTTCAATCCAACACATTATGGGAGTGTTGGTGTGCTGCCTTGTTCTTGACTTTTTTCTCTGAATCTCAAACCTCGCCGAACCTCCATCCACCACTGCCTTCCCACACGCCAAACTTACGCACGCACGCACGCAAGCAACCCACTGCCGTGAGCGCCCTGACGATTTGCGCCCTCCAGGCTGACAGTGGCCGATTGCTTAAAAGCGAAAATAACGAATTGCAACTAGGCGTGCCAGTTCCACCGTACCTAACATCTCGGTCCCCTCGGGCGCACCGCTACCTTGCCGCCTGGTACCGCCCGCCGCCTTTTCCCAGCAAAAATTGGCTTTATGCAGCGCCGGCAATACAGAGCCTGACCTTGCGTGGAAGTCACGGCGGCGTCCCCATTCGATATTTTGGCGGACCACCAACCGCATAAATCAATCCGGACCCAAGTCAGACGCCTTTTCAGGCCTGCCGAGTCCACCTCAATGAAGTTTTTCTCCAAAAAAGGTTCCAAGAAGCCCAACGCAGTGGACGAGGAGGAAGACGACCCAGAGCTCCCTCCCATCGAGCCCCAGCAAACTCCAGTTACTGCCCCAGCGCCAGGATCTGCCTCGCCCACCAAATCTCCCACCAAATCCTCTGCCTCTCGTTCGCCCTCCAAAAAGGCAGCAACAGCAGCCACCACAGCACAGCGGCCCGAGTCCCCTTCAGCGCGCGAGGCTAATAAGTCATCGCAGCCGCGCCCACCGCGCAGCTTTGCGCGCCATTCCACCGAAACATCCCGCAAAAAAAAGATTGACTCTGACACGCACCCGCTCAACCTCCCGCCCGAGCAGAGAAAGCGTTTGTCCGCCACTTTGTCCGCCATGAGCGATCGGTCTTCAATGGACGTCGACAAGGAGCCCGTCAACGGTGCAACCCCCGCCCCCCCCCCTCAATCGCAAAAACCACAGTATCAACAGCCGATCCACTCGCCGCAAAAACCGCAGCCTCCCTCTCATCAAAAGCCCCCTGCGACGTCTCACAGCAAATCTTTCACGGTGCCAGTCACCAATGGCCAGGATGCATCGACAAATGGAACTGCTGATGAACGTGTTCCCACCCCACCGCCGCACCGGTCGCAGCCCTCCAGTCCGGTGCAGACCGCCGCTGAAGAGGCCGAGAGCTACAAAAACGAGGGCAACAGATACTTCAAGCTGAAGGACTACAACCGTGCAATCGAGTTCTACACCAAAGGTAAGTCTCAAGCATTCGAACCTGCCGTCATTGACGGTTTGTTGACGCAAATCGCTAGCTGTGAATATACAACCCGGTTCAGCAACCTATCTAGGCAACCGTGCTGCTGCGTATATGGGTGCCAACAAATTTGTCGAAGCCCTGGCGGACTGCAGGCAAGCGGCCGAGATCGATGCAAACACCAAGATTCTGCTTCGCCTGGCTCGCATCTACACAAGTCTCGGTCGTCCTGAAGAGGCCATCGATACGTACAACCGTATTCGGCCTCCGCCGTCTGCTAAGGATATGGCCACCGCGAAAGAGATGCTTCAATATATCCGTGCTGCACAATCTGCTATGAACAATGGCACGGCGGGCACAATGATCTCGCATCCCTTGGACTTGGCCGAGAGAATGCTCGGGCCCGGTGTATCAAAGCCAAGGAAATGGCAGCTCCTACGTGGTGAAGCATTTTTGAGAATGGGCGACACCAATTCCCTCGGCGAAGCCGCGGCCATTGGTGGTCTTTTGCTGCGAAACGACAGCACAGACCCTGAAGCTCTGGTTCTCCGCGGCCGTGCTCTGTACGCTCAGGGTGAGAATGAAAAGGCTCTGAAGCACTTTCAATCAGCCCTCCAGTCCGATCCCGATAGCAAGGAGGCTCTCAAGTGGCTGAAAACGGCCCGACAGCTTGAGAAGATGAAGGAGGAGGGGAACAACGACTACAAGGCTGGTCGATATCAGACGGCAGTGGATAAATACACTGTTGCCCTGCAGGTTGATTCGACGAACCGTCTGACCAATGCAAAGATCTACACCAATCGGGCACTGTGCCGCATCCGGTTGAAGCAATATGACGAGGCTGTTGCCGATTGTGAAAAGGCATACAGTTTGGATTCTACTTACCTTAAGGCTCTGCGCACCAAAGCGTCCGCGCTGAGCTCCGCCGGCAAGTGGGAGGACGTCATCCGAACTTGGAATGAAGTCAAGGAGAAGGATCGAGACGATAGAAATATTGACAGGGAGATCCGCAAGGCAGAGCTTGAGCTGAAGAAAGCGCAAAGGAAAGACTACTACAAGATCTTGGGTGTTGAGAAATCTGCGGACGAAAACCTGATCAAAAAGGCCTACCGCAAACTGGCCATTATCCACCACCCGGACAAGAACCCTGGCGACGAAAACGCTGAGACACGCTTCAAGGACATCAGCGAGGCTTACGAAACACTGAGCGATCCTCAGTAAGTCCACCCCTACTAGTTTTTGTGCTCGCGTGCCTAACAACCACATAGGAAGCGCGCCAGGTATGACAGCGGCGAAGATCTTATTGACCCATCGGACATGTTCGGCGGTGGCGGCATGGGTGGTGGCCTCGATCCTGAGATTATTTTCAACATGATGGGACAAGGTGGTGGATTTGGTGGTGGTGGTTTCCCCGGCGGTGGTGGTGGGTTCTCCTTCAATGCCGGAGGAGGCCAGCGCTCCAGAGGCGGCTTTGGCCAGGGTTTCCACTACCCGTGACAACCCAATGAGGGAGAGGCAACCAACAGCGAAGACGGCAGCGAGGCTTCGACCTTCAAAGATACTGGGCGCCGCCAGTACTCTCAGGCGGATGGGAGCGATATCAAGGCAGCCTGGAGGGCCGAGACTGCCGAGGAAAGATATAGATGGGTGGAGCAGCTGCGCAGTGTCGGTCTTCTACTGGCCGCTGCCGTCGTTCTTCTTCCTCCATACCTACTTGCGATACTAGCTGCGGGGGCGTGTGTGGTGTATTTTTGCATTGTCATGGCCAGGTCTCTTAGAAGGGTAGCGCTTGGGGCCTGAGAGGGGAATTGCCAGTTTACGACGCGCATCTAAAAGATTGGCTTTTCGACATAGAGATTCCTGGTCGGATTTTGGACGCTTGTTTCTTTTTTCATGTCGCACATCCCGTCATCACACATCGAGGCGTTCGGGTTGGATCATGGACCATAATATTGGAGGAGACCCGGAAAAACCGACACCCGGTTTCTGTTAGGCAACCCCATTTGAGTTTCGCAGATAGACAAACCCTTCAGAGAAGTGACAGGAACTGGCGAGCGAGAAGGAAGTTGCTGTAGTTTTGGGACTAACATTAGATCCCTGAGGCTGGGGGAATAAATGCTGCTCTTCACCAGAAGGCGCAGTAGATAGCGAATTAATGGAAACATTTCCCCATCCGCTCAACCCAGGCGTGCAAACATTGACAGCGGGAGCCAGCAACCTGGTGAGGTAGTGTGCAGCGAAAAAGGTATATGCAATCGGTTTCGTTTAACCACTACTCTGTGAAATACTTCGTAAAAGTCTCTTGACGAAATTGCCGCCGGATACCGGTGTAGGAGCGTTTCTCCCCAGCGATTTAGTCATGAATGGCCCCTTTTTTCCCCTCTCCAGGCAGGTCTCAGCAAGGATCGTTCAACCACGAAAATACTAGGCTGAACACCTTTGCATATTTTTCCAGCAAGCAAATATTCCGCGGGACTGACTCACTGGCTATAAGCCTTCCTTTTGGAATCTCCTGGTTACAAAAGGTTCGACGTGAAAATTTGCGGCCTGGATTTCTGCACAGGGATGATATTAAGATCTGGGATTCGGCCGCCAAGACCGTAAGGCATGGTCCAAGCTCCAAGAAATTTGGAGGCCACGATTCAACTTGCAACACTGCTGGGAAGGCGCCACATTGCATCTGCCCCAGCGGCAACCTCCTTCCCAGACATATGTGCCGATGCTGAGAGTGTCGCCATTCCCCCCGTAACCCTCTCTTTTCTTTATAACTTCCATTTCACTCCTCTAAATCATTGACGGAAAGGTGTTTCTGAGCTCCGATTTCCCGGAATCTTTTGTTGGTGCAGTAGCCCACCATGAGCACCGACTATGCCTACGACGAGGAGGGTCACCTCTGGCCCTTCTTTGTCTTCACGTTGGCGCTCATCGTTACGGTGCCGTTGACCTTCTCGCTCGTAAACCGGTCGCGCGATCCGGCAGCCGCATTCAAGCGCATCCACACAAACTACAAACACCGTAACTCGGACCTGGTAGACTCCCTACGGAAGAAGGAGAAGCGCAAGAATCGCAAGATATGGCTGACCCTCGCGGTGATGGTTGGATGGGCTGTCATGGGCTACATGCTCTATCTCATCCAGACCACCGAGGCACCCATCGCCAAACTCTGGAATCCCTACGACATTCTGGGCATTTCCGAGGCGGCGACCGAGAAGCAGATCAAGAGCAAGTATAAGAAGCTCTCGCTTAAATTCCACCCCGACAAGGCGAAGCCTGACCCAGCCAAGAATGAGACCATTGACGACCTCAATGCACGCTATGTCGAGATCTCCAAAGCCTACCAGGCGCTCACCGACGAGGAAGTCCGTAACAACTACATTCAATATGGCAACCCAGATGGGAAACAGGGGTTCAGCATCAATATTGGTCTTCCCAAGATCATTGTTTCAGACGGTAATGGGAAATATGTCGTCCTGCTTTATACGGCGCTCTTTGGTGTGCTGTTGCCATATCTCGTGGGCTCCTGGTGGTACGGAACACTGAGAAGATCCAAGGAGGGCGTCCTCATGGAGAGTGCCAACCGTCTCTTCCGTGAGTACAAAGACGACATTGACGAGGGAAGTGTCGTGGAGGCGCTGAGCACTGGGAGGGAGTACGAGGAGCTACTCAAGAGTGACAAGATCGACGCGAGCTTGGCCAAGATCGAGTCGAGGATCGTCGCTACTGGTGAGCTGTACCCTATCGCGGCTGGATTGTTGGCCAAGAACAAGGAAAAGCTTGAGAACCTGGAGAACGGTTCCCGAAGAACAGCGCTCGCGCTCCTCTGGGCCTACCTGGGACGCATCGAGCTAGACGACCCCGTGTTGAACAAAGCCAAGCTCGAGGTCGCGCCGATTGCAGAAGCTTTGAACAAATCATTCAACGCCATATCTCTGGCCTACATGAATACCGGCCCTCTCCTCGCTTCATACTACACCAACCAGCTACTGATTCAAGCCATGCCACCCAGGGCTTCCCCTCTTCTCCAGGTCCCTCATTTCGGTCCCAAACTTATCAAGGCAATTGAAGGCGATTCGAGGATCCACACCAGCGTTCAGAGCTTCATGGATCGGCCAGATGCGAAGCGGCGCGGTCTCGCCGTCGGAAAGGGACTTCTTACCGAGGAGCAGTACAAGGAGGCTGTCCACTATGCCAAGCAACTGCCGTTCCTCCGTGTGACCAAGGCATTCTTTAAGGTTACTGGTGAAAAGTACATCATCCCCTCTTCCCTCGTCACCCTCGTCGTCAAGGGCCGATTTATTCCTCCTGGCAGCGACAAGGTTCCTGAGGTCAATGAAGTTGACCTTGAGGACGTTGATCCTGCCGAGGATGATCTCGATGCCATCCTTGGGCGCAAGACCAAGAAGCAGGTGGGCAAAGACGAGAAGGGCAAGCCAGTTTTCGAGTCTACCGACGGCGAGCCCATCTTCCCACCTCTCGCTGCGGCGCCATACTTGGCTCGCGACCACCACCCCAAGTGGCATGTCTTCCTAACGGACTCGAAGCAGGGCCGTGTAGCGGTGCCTCCATTTACCTTCGCACAGTTCGACCGCCCCATCTTTGAGGCGGACGGAGTCACGCCCACATTTGCCATGCAGACGCTCAAGGCGCAGTTCCAGGCGCCGCCACAGGCAGGCCACTACACGTTCGTTATGCACGTTGTTTGTGACAGCTACGTTGGCTTCGACACGAAGATGGAGGTGACCTTGATCGTGGAGGAGGCGAGCAAGGCTGAGGAAATGACTGATGAAGAGGAGATCAGCGAGCCTGAAGAGGGTGAGTCAACACCAGCTGCTATTCTGTTAACAACGACACTAACGAGATGGCAGATTCTATCGCTGGCATTATGCACGCCGCCAAGGGCGGTGCACCTCCCAAACCGAAGAAGAGGAAACAGCAACAGCAAGAAGAGGAGGAGGAAGAGGAGTCGGACGATGAGAGCGGGACAGAAGAAAGCGGGGACGACACCAGCGACACAAACACTGATACCGAGCCAGAAGACAACTAGCTTCCCTCTAGACCTCGTCTTGGAGTGTTTGGGTTATCGTTGTAATTATTACATGTGGCGTCTTGTGGATGTTTTCTTTCCCCATTCTTCCCTTCGCAAAAATGAACCATGGGTGGGCGTTGGGGGTTTTGCAGCTATTGATCTAAGTTGTGGGTCGTCATGATAGAAGCTAGAGACTCAGCAGATAGTTCAACCTCTGAAACAGTACCGAGGATGTAGGCCGTATCGTTTGCCTTCCAGGACCAACGTGAAGAATTGTTTATACATCTGAGAAAAGATCCAAGCTCTTCCCCCTCCAATTCAATTTATACATACCCCAGTTTAAGGAACTTGCCTTGTATAGAACACTCCGCAGCTTGAAGGGATTGGGTGTATTTACAAATCGCTGGAGGGCGGTTCCGAGGGAGGGGTGTTAGATGAGGAGATTGGGTCTTGATTTTGAGAATCAATGTTCAACTTTTCACGTTGAGTCCCAGGGTTGGTGGTTACTGCGTATGGTTCACATCCCTTGTATTTTCGAAAGCGGAGGGAAATTCCTCTCCAATATTAACTAACCTAGGACAACTTATCAAGACGCAAAGTATCATGCGAACGATTCTTCACTTTCCCAGTGATTGAACCGGAGAGACTTGGCGTAGACAGCGGTTATCTGTTTGATAAAGGGGCACAGGCCTGGAGTTCTTGGAGCGTTTTGAATTTATCAGAATATGAAGAGCCGCCGACAGAGTATCACCTGCATCGCCCCGTAATTCCTCATCTCTATCTGGTGGGTGCTCCCCCAAATATGTCTTCCAAATCTACATATGCAGCAACATCCCTATGCATCCCTCTCAAACGCATCATTCAAATAGCCAACAAAACTCTCCCGCAACCTCGTCGCCGCCAGCTTGCCCACCGCCTCTAGCCCGATGCCACCGCGATTCAGCGCGACAAACGCCCTCCGATAGCGCTGCAGTTGTGGTAGACCAACCTTTTTCCCTGGCAAGCTCACCACGAGGTCACTCTCCTCGTCGTGCGGGATCTTCACCTCCCCGTAGCCTTCGTCGCCTTGTTGGCGCTCCAGAATCTTTTTCACAATGTCTTGAGTCTCCCGCTCCAGCACGTACAGGTACTCGCCTCCGGGGTCCTTGTCGCGCTGCACTGTCGATTGGTTGGGGCGGATGGGCTTCTTGGCTTCGCCGGCGATGGTGTCCCAGATTTGGGAAAAGGTGGTGTGTGCTTGCACGGTGTCATCATCCCAAATTATAGTGTAGAGTGGGGAATCCCAGCGAGTCATAGGGTTGGGTTCCTCATAGCGAAAAATGAGGTTGTCGAAGTTGGTGGGGGAGTAGGGCTCGGAAGGGTCGATGGGTTCTTGCTCTTCATGTTCTCTTCGTTCTTCTGTGTCTTGTGGTACGTTGCTATTCTGGTCATTTTGGGAGTTCAGTTGTCGCCGCTGCCGTGCTAGTCGCCGCTCGTTCACTGCTCGTGCCCGATCCACGGTGCACCCAACCTGTAAAACACAACTCGGAGTACGGGCATTCTTGGCCTCGCAGTATAGCTGGTAACGCCACCCCTTGATGTAATTGAGCCCGTCGAGCACCACGATGTCGCGTGGTGAGAGCACACGCTTGACGGCGCCGTAGACGGCAGCTCGCGCGTCCTTTTCCGAGGCGTTGGCGGAGCGGACGTGTGCTGGGAGCTCTGACGGCGATAAATCGTAGACAGATCGGGAAATGTCTTGAGTTTGGTCTGATATCAGATGCAGTCGGTAGGCGGGTAGCCCTTGCACCGTGGGGGGGAGAGAAGCGATGTGCTCAACGAGGAAGGAATGGAGTTGGGCGGCGCGGGTGCTCTTCCCGGAGGCGGGAAAGCCTGTTATTATTATGAGCTGACTTGGTTAGCTCGGAGACGGCAGTTTAGAGAAGTGCGACTTACTGGCATGATTATAAGACTGGGGATGATTGATTTGGTGTTCAGGGCCAAAAAAAAAGGTGGATCGAGGGGCACAAGGAGGGGTCTCCTTAGCTTGTTTGGGTGGGTGTTAAGCTCACCTTGGCTCACCTTCATTCACGATCTAGGCGCTTGGCAGGCCCCCACCTATCCGTTGAGATTCGCGCTACGGATACTCCCTGTTCATACTTCATTTGAGTCTGAAGTCTTTGGTCAAATACTCCACCACACAAATGATGATACAAAGTCCAATTCATCAGCAGCGACATATCTGGGCTCTACTTCCCCGCTCAGATCTGGAGTCGCAAAGTTCACGAGTCCAAGCTCTGACCACCTTCAGCTCGACGACATACGACAACTCAACTTAACAAAGCATGACAAACAGAAACAAGACTGGCTGGGGGATTCCAGGACTACCACAGTGTAGTATCGGTGAAACAGTTCGGCACTTCCGCCACAGCTTTGATTCCGGCAGCCACCTGACTGGGACGTCAGCAAAAATAGATGACGCAGGGCGTGGAACGCGACTCCAAGCCCTGATGGGTGGCGAAGATTTGCGCGTAGTATCGAGCGACATATTGCTGCGTAGTAAGGAGATATGTATGCTGGAACCTGGGGGTGGGGGTGCTGTAAGGGTTGATGGGACAGCGGTCTGAGAAGTCAGATCACATTTGGAAATCCCCTGTTGCACAAGGTTCGAGGCCCGCTCTGTCTGAGAGATCGATTTGATTCCATCGGTCGGAGCGGCCGAACAAATCGCCCGCGTTGTACCCCCTTCTCGGTGTACCAAATCGTACTGGGACGCGGGGTGGTCTGTAAACATTGGGCGGGCGAGGGCTTGTTTGATGTGGTCTGGGCTTCCAACGTCCACAGGTCCCGGTCCCCTGGATGCTTTCTCAACATGCATCCATTCCACCTTTAGCACCCAGATTTATTCCCGAATTGGGATATGGGGTCCCTTATCCGTCCGTGCTGGGATTATTATTATTACTGGCCCACGCAGCAAGCCCCCGAGCGCCGGCGCGGCGGGCGTGGGAACTTTGGAGGCTGAACACTAGTGTAGTGTATAAGGCGCGGGAAAGATTCCGTTGTGCGGCCCAAGAGTCGGTCCATGGCTGCGACCCCGCAGCCCCAAAGTTCCCGGTTGCGGCGCTGGATGTGACTCTGGCCAGACCTATCAAGAACAGTTTGAGAGCATTCAGCTTTGGTGGCTTTACGTGGCTTCGAAAGTGTCCCAACTTAACTCCGGTGACACTGCATCTTTCCAGACACCTCAATATCCCTGGACGGCCGCTTTGGGCGCGGGTGCAAGATGCCGGTGGGCCTCATTGGTCGAATCTAGGTTCAAGTCTCGGCACCATCAAGTCCCGTCGAGTGTCAACTTGCGAGTCCCAAGTTCCCAACCTCGGACTGCGGATATTGCAAAACGCCAAACAAGTGCGTGGCGTTCGCGGAATTGAGCAAAAAATGAACAGGCGGTCTGCAGTGATGCTCGCTGCATTGCAGTGCACAGCCTCCACCAGCAATTGACACAGCTGCCGGAAGCTCATCGTATCGTTTGCAGTTTTGGAACCCAACACATGATCAAATGCCGTCGAGAAAACCCCTCCCACCAGCCACAAGCTAGTGCCAATATACGTGCAAAGCGGTGAAAATTGGTCGGGTCTTGCTGCCACGCCCCGCATCTTGAAGGAGATCAGAAATGTTGTTGTTTCATCTCGCGTGCGACCATTGCAGGCATCTCGAGGCTGTGCCGGCAACTTCTCGCTAACAGCGCTCTTGTGGTTGGCCGGGACTTTGGTCCGTGCTGGACTTCCTAAGACTGCCCTATTCCCGCCCGGTATTAGTGTAGGGCTGCTGGGCAGGCCTGGGGTCGCTCCGGCTAACGGCGCAGGCCTGGTCCCTTCAACGGGAAAAATTTACCAGATTGGGATATCCCACCTCTCTGCGACTTAGCTAAGACAACATGCCAAATATTGAAACAACAAAACGACGACATCCAAGTTAGCGTTTGCGGAAATGTGCATTACACGCACCCAGGCACGCGTCCCCTTGCAGGATTGGCGGTCCGACCTGACCCGATCGAGCGGTTCGAGAAACATCACGACACTTCGATGCTTTGATGACGTGCTTTTGAGGCAGCGACTTTTTGTTGTCAACCTGTCTTTCTTGTGATGCGTAACACATGAGGCCGGCTACCTTTTGAGCCGTGGCCGCGACAGCGCCAAGAGGAGGCAGAGACTTGCGGCCTGCAACTTCTGGAGTTGGTGATTCGGGCAGCCTCGACTCACACTCCCGCGCCCAGCGGTTCCCGGTTCGTCTGCGGTCGGTGATATCGTGGCTGCTTGTCTGTGTCGTGACACACTATCGCATCACGCAGGAGCATGGCTCCTGCAGCCAAGCGGGCTCGCGGGACGCGACAGCGAATCGAGGCATTTGGGGCCGTCAAATCGGACGGATCTGGCTTTTACAATTCCAAGGGGCTGCATAGCCACCTCAGGCTAGAAGGCTTCTCGAAGGTCGAAGATGCAAGCCACAAACCTTCTCGTCCAAATACCTGCCCTGAAGTTAAGGTTCGACGCCATGCCGCATCAGGCACACCGCCGCCAATCACAGTCCTTCGCACTGGTGTCCCATTTGGGAAAAGCCAACAGATGAGTGACAGGGATCTGCTGCTTGCATTCCCCACTTTCTCTTGCTGCAGCTGGTTGCGCTCGTTAGCCGCTACCTCCACGTCCTGGTCCCGCGTCCCCACGCAGACGCGCTTTGCACGAGCATATTGAGGTACGAAGCAACAGAGGCTATGGCACACTGGCCAGCAAGATTAAGGGGCTGTGTCCTTGCTATCGAATCGCTCTGCCGTTTGTCAGCGGACTGAGGTGGCAGCAACGACGCGGTGTTTCGATACCCCCGCACCCACTTTTCGACTCATCCCCACCACGGCACCCGCCAACACCCTGGCTGCTGCAGCTGCTGCCACAGCCCAAACCGCTTGCACCAGTACCTAGGGACTAAGGAACCGAGGATTTTCATCTCTTTCTCGACCAGCATGCTCGCCTCGACCTGACCCAGCGGCCCGAGATATCTATTGGGGCCTCCGGCCTCAAGTGATTCATCTCCTCCTTCTCGCCCACCCCTGCGTCTCCGGTTTTAAGACCACTGTGATCCGCCTCACCACAGGCCTCCCACCAGCCGTTGATTCATCCGTTGCACAGATAAAACAAAGGTTCCTTCGACCAAACCGCATCTAGACTTAATTGGACTCAGCGCCGGCTACCTCGCCTTCCTCCCCTCGTTTGCTCTCTATTGCCAGCCAATTGCTCTTCTGCCATCAGCGGCCTCGTGTCCGATCCGGAAAAGGGCCCGTCGTCCTCCCCGACGCATGTTGGGATATCTCCGTGTTGCCGTTGCCGTTGGACGCCGCCGATCCTAACCTCAGCCGTTTTCTCCGCCATGGTTTACTGCGGGAAACCCAGCAAAGGCTGTTCGCATTGCAGGGAACGCAAGATTCGCGTAAGTCTCTCTTTCAGGCAGGTGGTGGTTTAAGCTCGTGGTTTGCTACTCTGGACGCCCCACTGAGCACCGGCTCAATGGTAAGCTCAGAGCGGCACCCAACCGCGAGTGGCAATCGTTTAAAGTCTATCCTCGCCGCTGGGAAGAGGAATATCTGGGGTTGACGCGTCTGTTCAGTGCGACCAAAGAGAACCGGGATGTGGCCAATGCGAGAAGAGGCAGCAACAATGTCCCGGTTACCGGAATCTTGTGGATCTTATGTTCCGCGATGAGAGCTCCCATGTCATCAAGAAGGCCAAGGCCAAGGCCCGGAGGAAAGGTCACCTCATCATCGAGCCGGATTCTTCACCCGACTTGAGGAACCGAAACTCGCTGACTCCTGAACCCCGCGGCAAGCCTTTGTCGCTTGTGGTCCCGCGTTCCGGCCCCCAAACGCCGAGTAGCCCAGGGCAACTGTCTGTCTGGTCTAACGATGACAGCATCATGTCTCCCGAGTCTGGGAGCTGGCCTGTAACCCCAGCTATGGCGCTGCTCTACAACCTGGCCCCAACTTGCCAAGAGCGAGGCACCGCTTACTTCTTCTCCCGGTATGTCACTATGGAGGAAACAGCCTGTCACCAGAAATTCGACTTCCTTTACGAGATCTGGAAGCCCGTATCAACAACTCCGGATAGGGAAGTCGATGGTGTCTTGGCTAGCATGACGGCCGTCGGACTGATGGGTCTGGCTACCATGACACAGTCAAGAGACATGATGGAGGCGGCGCAGAAATCTTATGGCACAGCGCTCCGGTTAATGAACCACGCATTGGCAGATCCAGCAGAGGCCGTCAAGGATACGACAATGCTTTCTGTCCTCATCCTCGGCGTCTTCGAGATGATGACCGAAAATACCCCACGGACTCGGACTATCGAAGCATTCCAGGAGCATGTCAACGGCGCGGCAGCACTGGCTGTGATGCGAGGAACCGCGCAGTTTCAGACAAACGCAGGCAAGAGGATGTTTGCAATGTTGTGCCAGCGAGTGGTTATTAGCTGTATCCAAAAAGCAATACCTGTGCCCGGTCAGTTGGTGGAGCTCTTTCACGACATGAGCAAGACATCACTTCCAGGAGACCCGACCGTGTGGATCACAACAATGATGTTTGAGACCCTGCAGATTCGATATGAGATTAAGAGAGGAGCCTTAGCAGACCCCGTGATGATTGTCGAGACGCTGATAGCTATCGAAGAGCGCTACGAGAGCCTCCTCACACAGCTCCCGCCAGAATGGCACTTCCGAACGTTCAAACTGTCAAGGCATCACCCAGCAGTTTACAATGGTTTCTGTCACCTTTACCCGTCGCTTTGGCACGCTACTGTATGGAACGGCCTAAGGACGACGCGAATCCTAATTCTCGAGACCATCTTGTCCGAGATCTACCTGGAGTCGCAATCATACGCCTCGAGACTCTCATCTCCTCGCTACATAGAAGAGTTTACCAAAGCAAAGCGGAAGTTGAAGCGACTGGTCCACGACATTGTCGCCAGCGTTCCCCAGCACCTAGGCCTGGTAAACCCTACCGACGGCAGCATCGAGAGCCTCAATCCCGCTGCACCCCCAATTTCGAGCGTCGAGGTCCGCGAGACACCAAGCCCGCCTACCTCACCGTCCTCCCGATCTGACTCAGTCAGTACCGCCGGCTATTCTTTCCCAGACCTGAAGGGTCAGCCGAGTGGACTTACTATCCTCGATGTGACGGGAGCTCGGGAACCAGAAGATGAAGCTCACCGCTTCATGCTTCTCGTGTCAGCCACGAGCACCGTCGTCTGGCCGCTCTACATGGTCGGGATGTCTTCAGCCTGCACCGAAGATGTCAAATCATACTCGATCGACCGCCTTCGCACCCTATACATGGAAACTGGCATTCGGCAGGCCGACTCTGTCGCCAACCTGCTCGAGGAACACGAAACGTCGTGGGAGTGGCTGGAGACGCCGCTCAAGCCTGTAGATGTGCTCCCACCCATGATCAAGTTTGAAGACTTTGATTATGGTTTGCCGGTGGACGGGCTTCATCTCGAGAGGGATAGCTTGCTCCTGGTTTGAGAGCTTTCACTGGTTTGGCCTGCTTTTACTACTTCTAAGGGTTCACACCGAGTGTTCTTATATGGTCAGAGCAATCTGGATGACAACGAGGATTTGTGGACGATTTACTGACATGATTTCTTTCTCCCTTCGTTCTCACAACGCCTGGGTTTAAAATGTACAGAGAGGGTATGAATTTAGAAACGCTAATCGGTGTCAAATGGGAAAGGAGTCCGGCGTGTGGGAGATATCCTCGGTGTTTGTGATGTATACCAGCCAATACTTCTTGATCGTTTATATTTCTTTGGGGAACAAAATGGTACATATTCTTTATTTCTCTCTTCTTGAGTAATATATTTTTGACACCCTCCTTCTCCGATCTGCTGCTGGTATTTTAACCCTCCAATAAAGGAACGCCAAACGCCAACAATGTAAGCGAAAAACCTGTCCCTAAGGTTACCAAGCATCAAAGTTCCCAAACCCTCCCGTCTTTGCTTTTTTCCTAGGCTGTTCCTCCCATGTATCTGGTGAAGCGTCGCCATCGCGCCCTTCGCCCAGGTGACCGTGAGCAAGCGCAGTCTTCAGATACTTCCCTACGCTACCCGCGGCGGAATCGGCGTCATCTCCCGAGCCCGTTCGTATCCTTTTGCCTGTCCACGTCGTGTGGTCATCCTCTGTTCCGCCACGCCTTTGGATCTCCGCCTTGACTTCGTCTTCTTTCTCGCGCTTGCTCTTCTCATTCATGAATTCTTCAAACGGGTCAACAAACACGACAACGTCCCTAATGACAATGTCGGTGAGAGGACGGCTTCCGTCGTCGACAGGCGCGGATTCCATCTTGGTAAGGGTGGTGTCGGCGCCCTCGACGACGCGACCGAAGATGGTGTGTTTCCGGTCGAGATGTTTCGCAGCGCGGTAAGTAATGAAGAACTGTGAGCTGTTGGTGTTCTTGCCCTTGTTGGCCATGCTGATGACGCCGCGGCTGTCGTGCGTCAGCGGGCCTTCAAGCTCGTCGGCGAAGGTGGAGCCCCACACAGAGGTACCGCCGCGGCCTGTGCCCGTGGGATCGCCGCCCTGAATCATGAAGTTACGAATGTTGCGGTGAAAGACTACGGACCGATAGTACCCGCGCTGGGCAAGGCGAATGAAGTTCCAGACAGCCTTGGGGGCGGTTTCGGGGTATAGTTCTATGGTGAGGTCGCCGAGTGAGGTCTCTAGCCGGGCATAGCCCTTCACCTTGACACGGCGCGGCTTGAGCATCCACTCCTCGTCGGTGAGAAGAGCGCGCTCGCCTGATGTAGAGGGCGTAAGGCCTGTTGAAGTGAAGGAGGCAGCGGCTTTGCCAGTGGTATACACCGCGGTGTTGGGTGCGAGCTTCTTGTCCTGGATGGACGAGCGCGAGACCACGACCGAAGAGGTGGCGGTCTTGGAAATTGATTTTGTTATACGGTTAACATCACCGCCAGCTTCTCTCTCCTTCCGTGCGCGTTCAACCGCCGCTTTTGCCCGCAAGACTTTCTCCCCTATGCGACCAAGTGCGGCGATGTTGACGTTACCGTTGCAACGCTCAGCTTCTTGTTCGGGGGCGGGGAGAGCCTCCTCGCCACCCTGGAGATGATTGAACTGGCTTAGGTCACGACTCGCAGCGTTCTGGGGGTCTTGCAAGGTTATGATATCGCGTCGTCCGAATTCGACGTCGTCAACGAGGTCCCTCCACATCTTGGCCTTGATGTTCATGCGCTCAACCGTGTCCCACGCAAAGACATTGGCGTATGTGCCATGGCGAATGGCGACAATGTGGGTGTTATCGGTAAAGACTTTGAAGCTCACAGGGTCGATATAGTCGCCCTTGCCGTCGGCCGAGCCGGCGCCGCCATTGCGATTGGTATCGGCATTTGTGTCGGCGTTGCGCGCAAAGTTCAGTTTGATCAGATCCTTTGCCGCGAGTGGCTGACCATTGACAGGGTTCGTCGCATGCTTCTCAAGCCAAGCAGATATGACCTCGACATCGAAAACGGTGCCGTTGGACGTGCAGACGGGATTTTTGAAGGGCTGCAAACTCGCTGCGCAGTAGTTGAAGGGAAGTCGCCTGAAACTCGCCTGGCTTCCCTCGCGCTTGGCTACTCGCACACCAGCGCCTACACTGGCACTATAAGAATCGGCAGAGGACCACTCCGAATGCGTGATGTAAAGTTTGTCGGTTCCCTTGCCCATGGTGTCGTTAGTTTGTGAGGGCGCGGGCAACAGCGGACGCGGCAAGGCAGTAAACTTGCGACTGCGAGGTGGTGCAACTAGGGGGTTCGGCTACTTATCTTATCGGCAACTGAACAGCAGTGACAGGGGAGCCCAGCTATCAGCCTCATTAGAACCGTGGCTCAAAAACGGCATTCTCGGGCCAAGCTTTGAAGTGGACGACGCAATTGCGGGTCTCTGGCTATCAATCGAGGAAGGTAGGCCGAGCTTCACTGGCCTCGGTCAGGTGCTTTTTGTTCTTTCCCACTACATATTTCAAGCTACCCCAGCTTGCGCCCCCAAAACCGTAATTTGCATCGATTGGACCATCAACGACGACGCCGCAGTCTGGTCCCGCTGAGAACCCATGTCGCACAGCTGAGTCGTTTCGGGTCTCTGGAACGAACACGTCTCCGCGTAGTTCAGCGCCAGGCTGAAAAATCTCGGCTTTGACACCCACACAGCACGCGATCTCTCGATTCACGATGAGGAACTGGGCGCGGGTCTTTCTCTTGCTGGTCCTCTCAGTATGGACAGCGCAGGCGCTGGAAGTTGTCTTGGTGAACCCAACCCCAAGGTCGCTCTGGTGGCGCAATGCTAACAGGTGATTCCCGAATACAGGACCAGGCACCCGATAACAGACAAAAATGTATGGGCATGTACAGCAAAAGCGCATGGGGAGGTCCGGTCGATCCCTTCATTCTCGTAAAGTTCACCGACGTTGGAAAGGACCTGGGTGATGATCCTCTTGCCAGTCTGTTGATGGTGGAATGGATGGACCTCGACTACGTCGGCATCACGCCCCGGGGTGAAAACAAAATCGAGATCTGCGATAACAAGTCGATCGAGTCTGGCCACTGCAACTCCACCGACATTGGCAAGTTCATCTTGGCCCCGAATGCCACCGCTCTCTCAAACAATCTCATCGTCACTAAGGCTATACGTCTCAAGGACTCGGCCCCCATCAAGTACCCCATTACAAAGACAGGTTTTTACTGCGTCCTTACCTATGGCTTCCGTGCAGAGAAGTATGAGGCTGTGGTGGAGTTCCGCAACGCCTACGGCGAACTCCCCGCGACCCAGATTCCCAAGCTGCCTTTCTACGGAGGAATAACGATTCTCTATGCCCTCCTCTTGGTGTTCTGGGCCTTTCTCTACTACCAGCATCGTGCCGACATCCTGGCAGTGCAGAATTATATAACAGCAATTCTCATCTTCCTTGTCATTGAGATGTTGATGACGTGGGGCTACTATGGTATGTCCAGTCCGCTTCTACTCATCACAGCCAACTAACTGACTTAGATTACCAAAACCGGCATGGCTCAAACGTTGGTACCACGGTCCTTCTGATTATAGTTGCCGTTCTCAACGCTGGGCGCAACTCTTTCTCCTTCTTCCTCCTTCTCATCGTCTGTATGGGATACGGAGTTGTGAAACATACGCTCGGCCGGACGATGATCTACGTGCGTTGGCTCGCTATCGTGCACTTTGTCTTTGGTGTCGTCTATGCCACTACGAGCTTGCTGGTCACACCCGAGAACGCCGGGCCGTTCGTCCTGCTCATCGTCCTTCCCTTAGCCGGCACGCTGACAGCCTTTTACGTGTGGACTCTCAACTCACTGAACCTCACGACCAAGGACCTGAAAGAGCGCAAACAGCACGTCAAGTGGAACATGTACCGCAAGCTATGGTGGTGCATTCTTCTATCCATCATTGTTATCTTTGCTTTCTTCTTTTTCAACTCGTTCTCGTTTGCCTCGGCTCGCGACCCCGGGTACGTCCCGTTCCACTGGAAAAGCCGGTGGTTTGTACTCGACGGGTGGCTCAACCTTGTCTACTTCGCGGATGTTGCCTGGGTAGCGTATGTGTGGCGCCCCACGGCCAACAACCGCCGCTTTGCCATGAGTGACGAAATTGCTCAGGAGGATGATGGCACCTTTGAGATAGCCAACCTCGACATTGGCAATCCTGATGAATCAGACGATGAAGAGTCGACTGTGGGCATAAAGTCGCGCAATGGTGCTACACCTGCGGCGGGGGGTGCTGCAGACCCAGAGGTGCCGCAACCTCTCCGGTCTTACCCTCCTGCTGGGGCCTCCCAGTCTCAACCGAGGAGACCGGCTAGTCCTCAGAGGGACTCACTTGACGGCGAGACCATATTTGCAGTGGGTGAGGACGTTGATAAGTTCTCTGATGATGAGGGGAGTGAGGAAGAGTCCAACCTGGTCAAGAACAAGAAATAGATGACATGACAAGGATGTAGCTCGGAAAGGGAAGGCAGGCTGAGAGGATGAGGAAGGATAGAAAAATGGCGAGGTGGATTGATTCATGCAATATAGCTGAAGCAACCGGCATACTTATGTACGTGTAGGGCTATTTTTATCTCATTTAATTGGGGGGTGGGCGTCCGTTGGGTTGGGTTCCTATGACATATATCAGGAGTGCTAAACAAGTATTTCCAGTGCTCCCGTGTTCCAGCGGTTGGATTTGCCAGCCATGTACTCCTTATCATTCTGTGCTCTACACTACCTACAGTTCCTAGCACGTTTCTGGGGTAGTGACGATCCTCGGAATCGTCAACCCCGTCAACCCCAAACGTGCAAGCCGCTAAAGAATCATACCGGGTCGTATTGGGCCGCCCGAGCGAGGCGTCCTTAATGCTTTTGATTGCATAGTATTTATGGCGTTAGTGACAATGCAAGACAAGGTATAATCGCTACGCCTCGTTTATAAATCTTTACAACGAATCAGAAAAGTACATCCATCATTATCAAGACACATTAGACATCAATATCGCCGCCGAACCCAACTGGCCGTCTCCTCCCTTCATTTTCAGGCAAGATCGCCAAAGCCTTGTACACTTTGCCCATGCCGCCTGGTCCGCGATCAACGAGCCTTTTCCATGCCCTATCCACTTTTTCAGCATATAAATTCATCTCCTCGCTGTCGGTTGTCCTTGCACGTGCGGCGTTGATGAGCTGACCAGCACGTTCACGGATACCCATGGCCATGAGGAATCCAGATTGCTCTATAGGGCCATGGACTTCGACACCCTCGCTCGCGTTCAGGGCTGATTCGGCAATGGCAGCAAAGTCGACATCGGCGCTGAGATCGGTAAAACCAGGCTCGGCAAAGGGGGACACACGCCGGTGTCGACGGATACCCCTCAGCGAGTTGGTGGGAACTGAGCCATCGCCGGGACCGTAATCGAGGATAAGAGCAGCTCCTGAGGGTTTGGACTTGGGGAATTGCGCAGAGCCGCCGATGCGGGCAGCAAAGTCGCTTGCGTAGAGTGCCGCATCAGGGCAGATCTCAATAAGGGCACCGGGGCCGACTTGAGACTTGATGGCACGGTAGCGAGGGGAAGACTCGGGGAGATAGAGAGCATGGCGTGTGGGTGCTTTGGCGACGGTGAGCTGGAAGTCAGGGGGAGGGGTATCATGCGACTGGGAAGGAGGTGTTCGCAGACTCTCATGGGTTGATCCTGGCGGAGTGGGTGAAACGAGGAGCTCACGCCATTGACGGGTAGGCTGGCTGGTCTTGGAGGAGGGCGAAGACTTGTCTGACTCGGCTGTGAAGAGAGGTTGTGTGGCGGGCACATCAACGCATTTGAATGCGTGAATGGGAAGCGCGTCGAAGAACTCGTGGGCGACGATGAATGGCATCTTCTCGGGCGCTTGATCGGCTAATGTTAGAAGTTATAGTGACATGTGTTAGGGTTTGCAAGGCGAGCATACAGTTGGGGATTGACTTGATGGTGTCAGTCCACACAATAGGAACAGACCCGTATTTACAGATGCTGTGATACCCAGCCTTGGACTCAGTCATAGGGGCATCTGTGCCACACAGAAGCGCCTTTTGGGTTTGCCTCAACTCGGGGCTTGCCTCGACCATGTACACGGCATCAATGGCGTTGGCCATGGCCGGGAAGTTTTGAATCGTCTAAACACAACCTTTCAGTCACAGGGATCCGACCACCAAGTGGAAGAAAAAAGAGACAAACCCGAAGCATGTCATCCATGAGGGTGCCGCGGCCAGGGCCGACCTCGATGAGCTCAACACCTTGACTCTGATGGCCCTGAGTCATCCACTCAGCGACGAACCAGACACCGATAAGCTCGCCAAAGGCCTGTGAGATCTCCGGGGATGTCACAAAGTCACCTTTGAGGCCGAATTGGTCACGACCATCTTGGATAGCGCCAGTATAATAACCGCCCACATCAGCAGTCAAACACATGCGCATGAAGCTCGCTAGCGGTACTGGACCTGTGGCCTGGACACCCGATGTCAGTCAATGAAATAATAAGTCCATGGAGAAAATCAATCTCACAGCAATGGCCTGGGCTAGCTGCTTTGCCAATGGTGTCGACCATCTCCTCTCAGGTCCGTCATCGCGTAGTTGCCGTGTTGTCGACAGAAGTCGGGCTTGTGTGTGGGCTCGGGTACAGGCGCCATCGACTGCGCTGGAGCTCAAGCTTGAGCTTAAAACAGAGCTCTGCAGGCGATTCGCTGCAAAGACCTGCGACTGCAAAAATCTGTGTCCAGGAGCGCAGCGCAGCGTCCGAGACACAGCCGACCTCATTCTGAAGGTTGACAAGCCAGTATGTTTCAGATGTGCATATCGCGAGCTTTATATCGAGCGCATTTGCCGGGAGATGTCGAGTGTGGAGCTCTGTGACACAGCTCTGTTCATCCGCACATCTACAACCCTAACCCACGACTTGGTCGTTAGACGCTGGACCTAATGATGTCAGACTGGGCGCCAAGCCACCCCCAGTTTCTTGCGACCGAGATCTCGGCAGGCATGTGGCTTCGAGAACAAGTGTCCCATCTGGAGCACCTCAACACCGCATCGGAGCTGTGAACGCGTTGGCACTAGCGCCGGGATATAACATGGCCCGACTCATTCACGGCGTAGCCTCCTCATCACCCATTGTCATCCACAATGATCTACTCACAGACCTCAACCGACTTCTCAACCGACTCCACCAAACCATCCTCCGCGCCGACGCCGAACGAGAAGCCCGTCTCCGTGCAAGCGAATTCGAGAGGGAAAAGGCGCAGACAAATATCCGCTATGCGCAATCCCTCCTGACCAAGCTTGAACAAGAAGCCACCACCATCAAAATTCACACCCGCCGACAGGAACTGCAAGCCGAACTGAACCGCAAGAGAGAGGCCCTGGAACAAATTAGAGACCACCTTAGCGACCTCGCCGAAATTGCCGCTACCGGGGCCGGCGATGACGCCGATGATGGCGGCGATACATCGGAAGGCGACGACATCCTCGCCGAGGTAATAGCCACCCCGAGTGAGAGTCTGAACTCGTCAAGATCACCTCAAGTCGCCCCCGAGAATCTCGGTGAGGGTGACGTCCAAGGGCAGCAGGAGGATGAGATGCCCAATATGCTCGAAACCCCGATGCCACCAACCGCTTCTCAACCAGAGCAGCAGCAGCAACAACAATCACAGCCTCCAGTTACCGAACCCCCGCGAACCGATCTGGAGAGGGTTCTTGTTCTTGATCCGCCCCCAAAACCCGCCACAACAACTATCCAATCCCTCCGATCCCGAGGTTCCAACCCACCATCAAAACAAGATTCTCACACCTCCGCCCTTTCCCAACGCTCCGCCCTCTTCGGCCACCGCGATCCCAACACACAAGTTCAAGCCACCAGCGAGGTTATCCTTGACCACCAGCGCGCCGAGCAGGACTTGCTTTCAGAATCCATCCTCAAGCTCGCCTCCGATCTCAAAGCTTCCACTAACGCACTATCTGCATCCCTGGAAGAAGACCGCGAAGTGGTGGACCGGGCGGGGCAGGGCATGAACAAGACAGGGGAGGGTATGGATGCTGTGACGAGGAGGATGGGGACGTTACAGCGGATGACGGAGGGGGAGGGTTGGTGGGGGAGAATGCGACTGTATGCGCAGGTATATGGGTTGATGGTGGTGCTGGTGTTGTTGGTGTTTGTGTTGCCAAAGTTGAGGCTTTGACTAGGTCTACGGAGCAGAGGTTTCTCTGCAAAACCAAAACCTCAATGCGCTCTTTTCGCCACGCTCGTACTAGACCACTATTAGCATTTAAGGTAATGGCAATTGCGAAATCAGCGCCGAGTACGTTGTTTGTCCTATGAATTACTGTGAGTTATATGGTGTAGAAATGGCTGGGATGAGCAAAATGAACCGACGAGGTATGATGTTGATGAACCAGATCAGTTACTGAAATGAATCGAATAAACTACAAAAGGCCACGCTTGAAAATATGAAGAAAGACAAAAAGGGGGAGAAAACCATTAAACCATCGAACAGATCGTCATCGGATCATCGTAAAGTCATAATAACCGCAACCAAAAGCACTTCATAAGCCCTCAAGCTATCTCGATAGAAGGATAAATCTTCCGACTGAACCCCTATACGCCCCGTTCTGCAGGCAATATCCGAGGCGACGGGCGACAAAGGGGTGGGCTCCCTTTCATACTTTCTCGCCCATCTCACTGTGCCTTAGATGATCTCTTCAATGGGTGTCTCGCTATCTAGCTCCGGGATGAACACGACCTGGTATCCCTGTTTCTGTTTGGCAGGGGTGTTCTCAGGGGGGGTGAGTGTGTTTTGGACTTCCAGAGTGGTCTTGTAGTCCTCGCCCACGGCCTCCTCGGCGGGAGAAAATACACAAGCCGTCGTGGCTAAGACCTCATCATTTGTTGAAGATTCCATGGCATTTTTTGTGGCCTCAATTTAGGGGTGTGGTCGAGGCATTTCCTCGTTCGTCAACGCGAGGTCTTCTGGGATGAAGCCCACTGGCTTTCCGCCCGTCTGTGAAATATTAGCGTCTGTACTTCGTAGTCATGAAAGAGGAAACAAGTAGGAAAGGATTTACTGGCGGATCATATCGAAAGTACACGTTTTCGATAGGGCCCGTCATCGGTGGGTCGATCAGACGACGGTCCCACTCAGTGCCCGTCTTCTTTCTGAAGAACATCTTCCACAATTTGAACTGGTCCTCAAACCTCCCGCTGCTATCCGTGGGGCGCCAGAATTTGGGCTGGGTGTCACCCTTGCAAGATAAGTGCTTCACGCAAAACCAGTACAGGTGAGGAAACGCATTGGATTCATAGAGCTAGAAAGGGGGTATCAGTTACCGTCTCGCAGTTTTCAGACGAGGAAAGAACTTACCGTCATGATGTAGCGCTCCCCCTCTTCACGGTAGATGGTGATCTCATAGCAGAAGAATTTTCTGTCGTAATACGGATGGTAGAGGTCTGCGCCTGGCTCAGTCATCATGGTTTCCTTCCGGGCTGCAAGAATACTCACTGGGATTGACGGCCCTCTCAGCGAGCTCATTTCCTCTCGTAATGATCTTCTCCTTGCGCTCCTTGGCCCGATCCTTTTTCAGCTTCTCATCAAGCGAATACTGCCGCTCAGGCAAACGGCGGCTCCTGGTCATGCAGTCCTCAATCCAGTCAGCGGTAACCACCTTGCATTTTTTATAGCCGCGTCGGAGGGCTTCGCGAACTACTGTGAGGTTAGCAGTCCACCCTAGCAGTTGGGTTGGGAAGGGAAATTACATACCTCGCGGTCCGCGCTCGTTGATCTCCTCCTTCGAGCACACCAGATGCGTCACTGAGTCGTTCATGTCGGGGCTGAAGACTCCGTCACGAAGTCCAACCCAACGAGAAATGTTGGCATCTGTCCATTGTCCGCCGAGCTGGCCTGATACAGCAATGACCAGGTCCTTAAATATGGGCTTCTCTTTGCCCTTGCGGAGAGGCATGGCAGGTACGTAGGCGGCACTACCACGGGTAGAATTCTGCGACTAAAAATAAGTTGTGTAGAAATACTGCGGATAGAAGTGCTGCGGGTAAGAATAAGAACAGAAGGAGAGGATAGAATAGGGAGTTGAACTGTGTACGGCCTATGATAGGTGAGGATAGGGATGCGGGTTACTGGGAAGTGGTGAGCTTGGTGTGGGGGAAATGATCTTCAGGGGTGTGATGCGGAAGAGGTAGTGGGCGTTGTTTGCTTCACGTTGGCTACTTTCGCGGTAAGAAATGCCCAAAGAGCTCCTACCTTTGATAGACCCGCCAGATACCTGCCGTACTTCAACGGAGAATAGCGGGTATTATTTCAGACCAAGATCCGAGGAACCGAGTTCGCAAGAGTCTATGCCAAACATGATCACTGCAGACTGGTGCCTACCTACTATCTAATAGCCTTCGCAACCTCCACAAAAGCCTTGATCTTCTCCAAGCTCTGCTTCCCATCCTCTTCAACTCCGCTGCTGAGATCGACGCCTAATATCCTGTCCGCGAGCGGACCCAGAGATGCCAGAATACCCCCAACATTCCCTATTTCTAGGCCGCCGGCAAGAAGAACCAAGAGATTCTCATCTGCCTCCAACGTGGCTTTGACCGCCAAAATATCCAGCACCTTCCCAGACCCGGCTCCTGAATCCAACAGAGACATGGCATGATACCCACGAGCTCCGATCCCGGGTTGGCGAGGCTTGAACTTTCGTATCACCGGTACTGGAATAAGATGAGCCCATTCGACTGGCTCATCACCGTGGAGCTGTACAATGTCGAGATCGTACAACCGCTGTTTCTCCAGGATCTCCTCGAGGGACTGGTTCATAAAAACGCCAACGAGCTGTGGCTTTCGCCTTCTCAGGAGGTCTCCCGTGAGACTGAAAAAGTCCAATGCCAGTTTGGACCTCTCTGCAGCTTCCTCTTCTACAGCCGGCTTGCTTTCGTGAACAACCTTGGAGATGAAGAGCGCTGCTTCGTGGGATACACATCGCTTCGATCCTGGTACCATAATCATGCCTACAAGATCCGCTCCTCCCTTGAGTGCCTCGGCGGCTGCTTCAGGGGTCCTAGTACCACAGATTTTGACGAGAAGAGGTTTCGGTTTCGGCTTAGCGGATACCGTCGTGATGCCCGAACACAGCTGTTTGATAAATTGGGTCGCATCTGGTGCCCGCATGATGGACTCGCCGACAAGCACGCCGTTGACACCGTCTCTATTGCAGTCAAGAACGTCCTGGTGGCTATTGATTCCGCTTAGTGCACACAGAAAAGTGCCCCGAGGAACCATGCTTCGGAGCCTGCCCGTGGTCCCAAGATCAACCTCGAAGCTCTCAAGATTCCGATTGTTGACACCGATTACTTTGGCACCAAGTTTGATTGCCGTCGACATCTCCTCAACATTCTGGACCTCAACCAGTGGTTCCATCTCTAGCGAGAGTGAGTAGTCGTAAAGCCGTTTGAGCAAATCGAAATCCAGCATCTTGACAATCAAAAGTACGGTATCGGCGCCCGCCAGCCTTGCTTCGAGAATTTGGTACTCCTCGAAAATGAACTCCTTCCGGAGAACTGCTGGCCGGTTCGTCATGCCGTTGAGGACCTGTCGTACTGCCCGCAAATCCTCGACGCTGCCCTTGAACCACTCTGGCTCTGTGAGCACCGAGATGACGCTGGCGCCTGCGAGCGCGTACTTTCGTGCTTGCGACGGCGCGTCGATATCAAGAGCGAAGATTCCCTTGGATGGCGACCCTCTCTTTATCTCTGCTAAAAGAGCAACATCGAACGGGGATTGCTTAAGCCTGTCGACGAGCGAGATCTGCGGTGGGGCAATATTAAGGTTGTAGGCAGCCTGTAAGTCTGAGGGTCGCTGAGACGGGATTTGCTTCTGCACCGTCACCGCGGCCTTGCGGTGGGCATAGATTTGTTGAAGGATATTGTTCTTACCAGCAGGCTTTGGCTTCGCATTTTCGCGTACGATCTCAGCAGTCTTCGTCTGGGTGGACTTCTGGAGCTTCTCATTCTCAGCCCAAGTACCGCCTTGCATCTGGAGGAAATTGCGCAGCATTGTTCGGCCTCCCTCGGAAAGAATACTTTCTGGGTGGAACTGAACGCCTTCGACTGTGTACTCCTTGTGACGGACACCCATAATCACTCCCTTAGAACCGTCCTCATTGGCGATCCAGGAAGTCACCTCAAGACAGTCAGGAAGGGTGACATGGGTGCCGGCAAGTGAGTGATACCTGGTGACGGGAATATCTTGGCTCAGCCCAACATAGACGCCCTTGGAATCGTGCCTCAAGGGGGACGTTTTCCCATGCAGAATTTCGCCAGCAAAGCTGACATCGCCGCCGTATACATCAAAAATGCATTGCCTGAGGGCTTTAGTGCCATGAAGACGCTTGACTCCCAAATTCGACTTACTGGCCCATGCAGACGCCAAAGACGGGGATCTTGCCGGCGAAATACTTGATCGCGTCACGGCTGACGCCCGAGTCGGTTCCGGGGTGGCCTGGGCCAGGACTGACGACAAGCTGCGTGGGCCTTTTTGTGATCAGATCGTCCAGCTTTATCTTGTCATTCCTGAACACGGTCACATTGGCTCCTTCAAGCACCAAGTACTGGTAGACATTCCATGTGAAGGAATCGTAGTTGTCAATCAGGACCAAATTGGATGCAGTTGGCACCAGTGGTGAGGGGTCGTACTGGTGGGGTGAGTGGTCGACAATCGCAGGAGGCGTAGACATTTTTGAATAGAGCTTCTTGTGCTCTCCAGAAATAGAGGGAAAATTCTGGCGACACTGGGTCAATTGCAAACTCCTGGTTTGTCGGGTTTTTCAGTGAGTCACTCACCCAGAAACTGAGGCCACTGCTATTCAGACTGCGCTCATCCCAAGTCCCGGCTTCGGGAACTGGCGACCAAAGTGGCACAACCTTGTGTTACAAACCGTTTATCGATAAGAATATGACGCTCCGGGCAGCTGCGCTGAGGCGCTCGGGCTTTGACGTTAGCTGCCCGCCAGCTTGCGGCGCGCAGACCCCACACGCGGATGCACTTTTGCGATCTCAAATCAACATCTTCGAGACGAGCGAGGAGAGTAACAGTTCTGGATTTCTCCTCTTGCTGGCCTCTGCATCGTCTGGGGCTTTCACATTTGATTTGTCCATTATTTCGGACAACGGCCACGGGCATAGCAGCAAAAACCCGGAACCGAAGCGAATGACAGTCTCTCATAGGGAACTAGTTACTTTCGTATACGGTTAACGATCAGTCCCGCTTGGCACAGAGCTTGCCAGTCGCGTCGAGCGCGTCGGCATCTCCAACTTTTCTGCGCAGTTGCTCAGCAAGACACCAACACCTTTGGGAGCTCATTCCTGCCTGATGGGGGCCCTTGGCAATGGCTGCCCCGACTGATATAAAATATTTTCCTCCGCTGGAGGAGTGTTTGAAGGGCAAAGCCGCCATCTTGTGAGACCGGGTGCATATTTAGGTCTAAACCTTCAAAGACTGACGGCTGTATTTTAGGTCATGGAAATCCGTCGCATCCAGCCTGGAGGATATTGCCGACGGCCGTTTAGCCAGTCCTGCGTTGTGCGCCTTCCTTACCGATCCCTACGTTCACCAATTGCTCAAGAATCCTGCCCAAGCCTTCTCCCCGCCGACAGCTCAGACCAAAACAGATTACGAGACCAAGACTGCCGCCATCAACGTCATTCCTGCCCCAAACGACCCATACAACGTCAGCGAGATAAAGGCAGACGCCAAATGGCTGAGTGATGCTGTAAATGTCAACGAAGTGGCGGCACTGCGAATTGTCGTCTTAGAGTATCGTTCTCGCCCAGAGAGCCATCTGACGGGACCGCTCTCATCCCAGGATATTGTCAACATCCAAGAGGCTGCTGGTGTCAGTGACGCACAGGCTACGAGCATTCTTGCCCTCCTCAATGTGGCAAGTGTGGAGGATGCTGAGACGGCATGGGCTGCCTTTGAGGCAGAGTCGGGTCGACGCCAGAGGATTTTGGGCACCTACTTGTCCGAACGCCGCTCTTTCATGGGTGCCGCCGACTCGACCATAACATTTATACTACACGGCAGGGTCGGCTCCATCGGGGTTCAGGTGGATACTCTGCGACACATTGTTGCCAGAGACGGGTTTGGGTTCGATGAGATCAACATCAATGTGTCCGTGTTCGAGCAGCTGGTTCCCGGTTACCTTCGGGAGCTTGAGAGGTGCTCCAATTTCTTACAGGCTGGCCCTAGCATCAGCATTGCGGACATATGGACGGAGCAACTACAAATGGACTGGATCAGAACCGCACTGACAGAAGCCATTCACGCCATGTCGTTTGTGTTCCAGGTGCTGGATCTGACGGGGAATGCCTTTGCTTCGCCAGAAATTGTCCAGCTGTGGTTTGGTCCCATGGAGGTCATGGAGTTTGCCGAGGTTGCTGGTGTAAGTGTCGCTCACCTGATCGACTCCCCTGATCCTAAGGCTTGTGATACTAATTGTCAACAGAGCCACGAATTGCTTGCTGAACTGGCTATTCCACTGCAAGCTCTAGCCTGCGCCATATCGCTGACACTTTTGAACGTGGAACGGTCCATACAGTTCCTGGAGCAAGATCTCGACCTTGGAGAAGCTGAAGATCCATACCTTGCCTCGTCAGATATCCTGACCCTGGTTCACACCAAAGTGATCACTGAAGTAGAAAAGAGCATAGCAGCAGCTAGCCCGGTTATATTCGCATGGTCCCTGGTCCTTTACCGAATGTTTATCGCTTACCAAGAGCGGGCAGAGCGCCGGGATCTTTTAACGAACCAGAGGGCACAAGACGGCTTCGAGTTGGAAAACCAACCCTCTGGACCTAGGGAGCGAAGAAACTCGGCGGGAAGCATTGTTTCGATAGAGAAGTCGCCATATGATTTGTTTCTCGCGTCACAATCCCTGGAGCGGGATGCTCATACTGCCGAGCGACTGGCTCATGCTGTCACCGACAATGGCCTTGTTTACAACATCATCTCAGAGTGGTCCTCCTATCTTGGAATTGGCCAACTCTGCGCCTTCCGGCCAGCCGTTGGAATCCGGATGCGCAACACATTTTTGCGCCTTCTCGAGGTCACGTTTCCCATGGTGCGCTACCACGAAGCGAATGTCACCTGCCTCGTATCCTTACTTGATGCGGGCCGGCAGTACTGGGACCTTGCTCCCGAAATCTCCTTGTCAGCGACAAAGGAAGTCACGGCATCGATGCTTGGGAATGAGAAACTGATGGACCTGTATTTCCGTGAAGCCCGATGCCGCTTTCCGTGGGAATTCGAGCCTTTTGCGCGCCTCTGCCGGAATCTCTGCACCGGCCCCCAACAGGAGGATGGACTCTGTGATATCATTCCGGGTATCCTGACCCATATGCCCTCGATTATGATGGATTGGAAACCGCACTGGGTTGGGTATGAGCTGACTCTTGAAGATGAGAACACGAACTCGTTCCTACTCACCGAGGATATCGATCTCTTTACACCTTCCCGCATCTCAAGACGACGCCTGCCTGAAGGCGAGCGATTTACCATTCCAGCCGGAACTGCGGGGAGGTTCTGTTCAGAGGACGCGGGGAGGGTGGCGATACTAGACTACCAGCATTCCGCTCTCGCCTTGATTGGGAAGCGGCTCGCAACAGTTGATCCGCACGAAACAGAGCTTCCGCTACTCGCGCAGCATGAAGTGGCAGAAGCAATTTCTCTGCTGGCGACTCTCATCCGCACTGGGTCGCTCAACAACCCGCACTCTGACGCGGCCAACAACGTCAGTTCAGCAATGTCCATACTGAAAGAGGCTAGCAGCCTGCTGTCGAAGAACAGGGACATCTTCGCGGTTGTTACCGACATACTGGATACCTTGACACAAGAGGACACTGCAAGTCTCGACGGGCCCAAGATAGCTACCATTTCGGCCTGCTTACAGTTCCTTGACGCGACGTTCATCATCGCAGCTGGAAGGGTCTGGACCTACATGACCAGGTGCGGCCTCATACATTGCGAGTCCCGAGCAGGTCGCCTGTCGAGACTCACCGGTAGCCTTGATGTGTTTGCCGAGCGCTTCGAACTTCTCTCAAGTGCAACTAAGCTCTTCTTGAACCTAGTTGAGAATGCCAGGGTAACTGCGGTCCAGCGGAAGACCGCGACGACCACAAACGGCCGTCGTGAGCTGCATGGGGAGCTCTGGCTTGATAGCCCGTGGCTTGGAACTTCGGATAAGCTCCTCTCCCGGGTATGTTTGTCAATCGCCCAGACCGCCGTCGATGTTTTCGAGAATTCAGTGACATGGAAGCTTCCTTCGGAACTGGACCGCAGCATCTTGATTCAGGATGTTGTTGGCATCATGCACAAGCTCCTGTCGTCTGCCTTCAGCATGGGAACAGCAGATGCGCCCAATCCTCTGATGGGCAGCCTTACCGCAGCTGCCAAATACGTCGTGGATAGCTTCCTGTCCACGTCCTCCAGCTCTTTGAGGTTCCAGCCTCTTCTCGCCACACTGCTGGTTGTTTTCCAGATACCTGACTCGACTCTCTACCCGCGTCGATCGCGTATCGTGTCGGCCAGGCTTCAGTCTGTCCTAAATTTCTCAACGACCCTGCTACGCGTGGTTAACTACCTTGACAAACCACCCGCCGCTCTTCAGACCCAGCTGTTCAAATGTGCTTCGGTCATAGCTCGGCTCCCCGCCGTCAGACCCGAGTTCAAGATGCCGTCCATAAACCTTCTTGGCGCACTAGTTGAGAGTGCTGGGAAAGCAAGCGGCGAACCGCCGTCACTCCTAGGCCACCTGAGTCAACACATCTCGCGCTCCTTCATCCAGATCGTTTCCCGGTTGGACAGACCATACGACCGCATGCTTGAAGCCTTGGCTATGTGGAAGTTTTTCTCCATTGTCATGAGGAACCGGCAGCAGTGGATGGCGAGCTGCCTTCTCACGGGCAAGACTCCCCGGGAGGCGATAAAGGCAGACAGTAAAACCTCGAAGATCTCGTCCGACTCGGTCCTAACGACTGCTCTGGAAAAAATTCGCGCCATCGATATGACGCCAAGCGGCGAGATGATGGCGGTCATGGATTTCTTCACGTCCGTACAAAATTATTGGCCATGGACCATCTTTGCTTTGCAGCAGGAGGAGCCTTTTCTTCCCAGCTTACGGACCTACGCCAGGAATCTGAAGGCCCCATCCGTCGTGTTGAAGTCAGATGCAAGCGAGGCCGCTTATCAGGCAAGGATAGCAGCGTACATTGCTGAAACATTTGCCATGCAGCTTTACCACCTACGTCAAACTGGCCGACACGAGAAATTCGCCAACGAGGTCGTCAATGATGTGGATTACTTTCTTCGAAATGGCGTGCAAGTCGCCGACTACAACGCCTCCCTGCACGCCAACTTTGCAAAGAACTTCAGCAACCGATATCCAGGTTGCTCAATAGACGACTTCAAGCGGACAACCCTCGTGGCTCGAGATATTGGTCCCCAGTATTTTTACGATCTTGAAACTGCCGAGGCACTGCTCGGTTATGATAGCGCATGGGTTCCACGCCGGGGGGCCAATGGATTCAAATACGAGATGCAGACGGCCAACCTGAACCTCTCTTTGGTCGAGGCTGAAGTTGTAAGTGATCCGGCCAATGCCACAGTTTGGTGATACTAACATCCGCAAGGCTCTGTACCATGCCTGGGAGTACCTTTTACTAGAGCTCAGTGTCTGCCTCCTGCCCCAAAATACCACGGTTGCGAGGCAGATGCTGCAGGTTGCAGAGCAAGCACTAGAGTCCAACCAAAGATCACAGCCGCCCGAAGACATCTTCGTTAGACTTAGGTATTCCCGCGCAAGTCTAACACTGACGCTGTTTCAGCGGCTGGCCGACGCTTCGCAGATGCCCGCTGACATTGGCCAATCACTCGCCATCATTGCCACGACAATTTATGGTGTAGAAACACCTTTCTCCAAGGATCAGATCTCTTACCAACGCACGCTGCTGAAGATTTTGTTCATGGTATTGAGAGGTGCGACGCACTCGAGCAACTCTGCGCATGTGAGGCGGGTAGCTGAAGCGCCCGCTGCAGTCACCCAGCAGGTTCTTACTGTTCTGGATCGTGTTGTCGCCGCATCGTTCCGCACACTGGTGACATTGATTCATGAATCTGAATCCGTCACAACCCCAGAGGACCTTGCCCTTGTTACCGCTGTTCTTCAGGCATGTTTGACCGTGCCTGGGATTGAGCAGTGCCAGGAGCAGATTCTCAATATCATGTTGGCGCAAGATGTTATTCAGATGGCCACGTCACTGTTTTCATGGTCTGACAGGTTCACCTACAACGGCGATCCCATCTATGGTGAGCTGTCGCTCCTCTTTCTCCTTGAGCTCTCGGCTCTGCGCACCATCGCCGAGCAGCTCGCGATTGAGGGTCTGCTTAGTCATATTACATCCGCAAAATTGGTCAGCTTCATGCGCCAGAGGAACGTCTCTCCCTTCTCTGATAATGCCGGCGCCGCCCGCTGCTACGGCGTCTGGGCGAAAGGGATACTTCCTTTGCTACTCAACATCATCCGCGCACTGGACGCTAGAATCGCTCCCGAAGTAGCACATGTTCTCAACCAATTCGGCGACCTGCTCAACTCTAGCGCTGAGCGTATCCAAGCGCCTGGCATAAGCCGCACCGTAGCAAGAGACTCTCAGCAGTACATTACCCTTATTGGCGTTGCAGAGATTCATTCACTGGCACTGCTGTTCAGAGTGTTGGCGGCATTGCGAGTCAATAACCAGCGAGATATACCCGAGGTTAGGTGGGATGCCGCAGGCGTGTTGGAGAACATCGAGTTTTGGCTTGCGAGCCGCAAGATTTTGCGCGAGAGGTTGCTGGCGCTGGGACCGAGGGAATCGAACTGGCGGGCAACCAAGGCGAACGAGGGCAGTAATTGTGATAGTCGGTTGGAAGAGAAGGTGGTGTCGCAGCTGGAAGCGGTGAGGGATGTGTTGAGCGAGGATCTGGAGTAGACTACATGCTCATAACAACGGACCGGCAAAGATCATGGCGTTCATATTGCGTAGTTTAAGGTAGCGAGAGTGATGTATGTCTAGTCAGATGGTCCTTCGGGTCTCAGATTGGTGGGTTGTTTTCGATGAAAATACAGTGGCTCCGTATAAACCCTACTCTTACGAACCCCCTTTACATCCTTGGTTGGACCGGATATCATAGCTTCTATGTTACATATGGACATTAAGAATAGAGTATACGCGTGCCTGACTTTCATGCGACCCGACCGCTCTCGATAACGCCACTCAGACCCGCCTAGGCGCGCGCGCAGATAGCCGATCCATCAACCATCCGGCAAACCAACTCTTCTATGAGACCATGCCGCAATGTGGTAATGTACAATATATCAAAAGGATAAGAGCTTCGCGCCGCGTCATGGGGGTTCCATCAGGCCGGGCATACCGGACCAGAATCTCTCCAAGAGTGAGTGCACTTTGACATTCCATCCCACCCAGCCTGTCCCATTGCCCCATAGGACTCACGACACCGATGTTGATAGTCAGTCGGAGGGGGGGCTGCGAACCAGATCAGACCGCAAGACAACGGTACAAAAATGCTCCTTCGTCTAAAACTGTTTCTTCTGCATCTCCGCCGTCATCGCCTGATTCAGCTCGGCAAACCGCTCGCTCAGCCGCGTTTGCGTCGTCATGCTCTTGAGCACGCACCGACTGATGCAGCCGTTCTCGCGTCCAGAGAGCGCCTTGGAGGTGAAGTCATCGACGCAGGCTGTGAAGCAATTGTCGACGAGGCCGCCGAAGAGCTGGGTGGGACTAGTCAGGGTGGATTTACTCTTCGGGAGTGGGAGGGGAGAGGGCAGAGGAGAAGCGTACATTCATGAACTCTTTGACTTGGCGCTTTTGTAAACGGTTCTCGAGCTCCTTTTGCTCGGCATTGGTGAGGCTGGGAGAAGGAACAGGATGTTAGCTGGATTTTTGGTTTTATTGTTGGCGATGGGTTGCCATTGATATTGCTAATGCGCGAGACAATGACAATGGCAATGCCCACAGACAGACGTACCCTGACATATCCATGGCTGCGAAATACGGCAAATTAGTCGGGGAGAAAAGGGAACGAGGTTCGTCGTCAGTTCGTTGGGACAGTGGGTGATGGCTTCGGGAGACAAGTCTTTGTTCGAGGTCAGGGCAAAGCTGCGATAACGATATAAAAAAAACGAAAACCGACAAGACGCGGCAGGTGGGCCGTGCGCGCGCTTGTTAACTAGCGACCAACCCCTGAATCGGGAATGACATCAGCAGACCGCGTCCTTAAGAACTCTCTTGAAACTGTCGACGGCTGAACTCCCAGGGACTGCAAACATACGAATCTGGATATGTGACGAGATAGTATCTGCTTCAACAAGCTGGCAGACATGAAGGCAATGTGGGCGCACCAGGAGCAGCCGCGCAACCTGTTAGGCATGTTCCACCACCAATCAGGGGGAGGTGTTACGGTCCAGATACAGCTTCATGGCAACCACTGAACTTCATGCCTCGAACCAACAACTCGAAGCACCAACATCCGGCCTTTACACCCCTTTCAACTAATGCCGAAATGAGACCGTGGGTTAACCATCCTTACACGTGCATTAGATAGAGGAGTTACTTCAACATCTCGCAAAGACCAGAATCGTACATCACTCATCACCCACTCTCACAAACGGACTCTGTGGCGCCGTCGAGCAAGCATGATCCGACGAGAGCTCGTCCCGTCCCGAGCATAGCTGACTGGCTACGCTACTTCTCCAGCACGGTACAAAATATGTAGCAGTTATCCGAATGACTCACCACTTCACTTGTCCGGCTCGAGACCCAACCCCTAGATTCAGCCAACCAAGGTACCTACTCCGTAGTTGCCAGCCTTTTCAGCCCAGGATTTTGCTCTCGTGACTTTGACGGCATTTCAGGGAGCCGAAAAGAATGCGACGACTGGAAGCGGTCTGGGAAGAGTGCAGTACGTGCCTTCCACCAGGCAGAACTACCCGATGAGCTGAAGTGACTAATACCACTGCGAACTGCCGCGTGTGATTCCACATGTGTTCCGCGTGCCTGTGTGTGTGCTCTCTCATGCCTGGTCAGCCTATGATGTTGATCGAAATCTCGTATAGACTGCCGTATGAGGCTGAACCTGAAACATAAGCTATTCTCGACAGTTGCAGTTTGCTTTTTTGTTCCCCTTTTTTTTCTGTTGGGACAGTGTAGAATGGTATGCATGTCTTACGTATCCTTTCCTAACATGTGCCTCGGGTGCGTATGTCACTCGTGGCTTTTCACTGGCGGGTGGGAATGGAGGCCCCGATGATTTCTAACTACCCTCCCGGCCACCCAATTCCATGGCGGTCAACCGAAACCCGGATCCGTGGGGAGGTTTTGTGTAACAACCTGTGCGTGCGATAGTGCAGTGCTCCCAAGGGTGAAAATCGGGGCTACATGAGCACGGTTCGTTGATGGCGTGTCCGCCAACAGTGCGATGCTATCTGACTCGTTTTTCGAATCAGAACCGTTGATTGTCTACCCCGTCTAAAGCTGGGGAAGGAGAGTAGTTTTTTGTTACAGCCATGGGAACGTTTGGCCAGACCCAGCGATTTCCTTGTTCACGGACCTAGATGGTACTCGTGGTCTATAATCCTTGTACCAGCTTTGCAAACTATCTGGAGCGGACAGCCGCGCTTCTTTCCAGGTTCGTTTTGATCGGGGGCGATCCAGAGCTCACCCCGATCCCTCCGTGACCGCCAAGAAAGACGACCAAGTTGAATGTTGGCGAGGGGTCGCAGGTAGGGTCACCTGGCGAAGAGCAGCCACAGATCCCTTGATTGATGAGGGGCGATGAATGACGACGACCACTCATAGCTCCTTCTTCGCAAACACACGCACGTTAGCAAAGTTGCATGACGCTTGCAGCTAACCAAACTTGGAAATCATGAAGAATCAAAAGTGTTGCGCCGCGTTGCGCGGAACAAACCGCAGTCTGTCTGGCGACTGACAGCCATGGCAGCAGTGAAAAACACGACGGAAACATGACAGGTCAAAAGCTTAAACCGGCCCAATCCGTTGTCAGCGACGCGGGCAAGGTAGTGAAGGTCGGCTAGCGCGCAGAAAAAAGAACGGCTTGACGGGAGAGCAAATGGATGGTGATGGCTTGCTGCAAAGAAACCCTACATACGTCATTAGCCTCTCCGAGAGAAGAAAACTTCCGCGCACTGTTTTGGGGGAGGAGGACGACGCGGAGAGTCTTGCCGTCTGTCGGCTGTTGGTCAGCGACTCGTCATTTTTTGTTTGCATCCTCATTTTTGGTCATGTTCTTGGGTCTCGTTTCGAGTAAGCCGCCACTACATATTGTAGTGTAGACAGATGCCGATAAGACACGCGTGCAGAAACACCTGCGACGCGCGCGTGTGTGATGGGTGATGATGGATGATGGGACTAAAGCCTCCTATCATCCGTATCCAGGGACCATCGCAGAATTACCCGGACTTTGGTGACTGGAGACTGTGCCGTGTCATAAGAGTTGTCCCCTGCTGTTAACAGAATTCTCCCTGCCGTAGCCCTTTCGCCGATTCTCCAGCGAGACCCACGACGTCTTTCGGACGACTTCCCGCGATCTGCGGGTCACGATCGCCGGTTTCCTTCCTTTAACCCTCGGTAGGACCCCGTGCAACGTGTAATTAGAGCCCATGGAGTCACGTGGAGTCGGAAATCACTCTCAGGTTTTACAGTGCATATTACAGTCAAAATACAGGCAGTGGTTTCCGACGCCACGTGGGAGTGTGGAGCGGAGTCGACGGGTCACGGCGAGGTCGTGGGACCCGAGTCGATTGGCGTCCGAGTGGAACTCGGAGGAGGGGCAGTCGGAGCAATCCCTCACCTAGAGGTGGTCTGCCCTACAAAGAAGATACAACATAGGTAGTTACTGGGCTGGCCCTGGCTTTTTGGCTTTGCCATAAGTAACCCCTCAAGGCTAGGTCGAAGCACGCGATTTGGGGGGGGGGGTTGAGGAACCGCTGATTGCAACTTTGTCGTCATCAGGCATTGGGAACTGCGCACAAGCGGCTTTAAGGCAGCCTGATCTATCGGGTCCCAAGGTAGAGTTACCCCTCTCCGGACGGCAGCAAACGGGGTTGGTTGCTGTCTCCTGAGAGATGCTGCTAACGGCTTTGAATGAAGAAATCGTGAATGGCCACAACCCTCACTGGTTGGAATCCTTCGCCCAACCGCCTGCATAAGCTTAGCTGGGTACTTAGTTTGCCGTACCTCAGGATAGAATTCCCGTTGCAGAGACAAAGGCCACGGTATTTGGTGTGCATCCTTGTCTGGGGCCGTCGTGTCTTGACTCGGGCTGGATGCTGCACAGAAGAGAGACTGGATACGCTGCAGTTGAGAAAACCAGAATGCTTGACGCCAGAACAGTATGTAATGAGGCGGCGCACGGTGACGCGCTTGATGGAAGCCCACTGACCAATTGCCCCTTGTTATTCCTGCTCCTTCCCGCCCCCCAGTCGCAGTAGCAAAGCAGCAGCATTCTCGACAAGCAAAAGCTAGGCCGCTGCTTCCCTTCTGTCCTCGCCCGGAGCACACTGGGCTCATTCAACCCAGATCCCTCTTGCCCAAACTGCGGAACAAAGACACGGCCTCGGCAGCAGAATCGACGGGCTCTGTCTCGCACCGACTCTCTCGCTCCCTCGCTCCGTCTCGTTCTTTTCTGCATTTCCATTTCGCAGTCACTCGCTCCCATTTTCTCACAAGCAGCTCCTGGCGGCTCCCCGTTTCGGATTCGCGATCGACAAGGGCAACCTAATCCCGCCGAGGGGTACATACAGGGTCCAATCAATCAGCATTGCGTCGCAGAATAAAGTCCCTCTGACAGCTGCACTTAAGCTGCGAACCTTGAGCCCCGACCCAACCTCTGCTCTCCTGGGCAGCCCCACGCGCGCACCCACACCCATTTACTCCGTCGACGGCGGTCTCTCTCTCTGTGTCCTCTCACTTTCCCTCGCAGTACCGCCACCGCATTTCTGATTTCAGCAGTGCCCTCCGACCCGCCCATCAGTTCCCAACATTGTCGCCCCGGGCCTTGAACGAGGCGCTCTGTCGCCGCGCCCATCGCAGCCATGACGTCCGCCGCCGCACCACCTCCTCCCCCGCCTGCCTCACAACAGCACCATCACCAACACTCGCGCCCTCATCCACACCCGCACACACAGCAACAGGACGCACCACTTTATCCCCAGCCCGTTCCCGTCCCCCCACAGCTCCAAGCCGCCGCCTCACCTAGCAATAACAACAACCCTAACAAGAGAGACCTCAAGTCGTGGTGGAAATTCAAGCTGCCCTCAAAGCACCAAGAAGCAAACGGTACTTCCCCATCTACTAGATCTAGACCCTACCGAATGAGATCAATATATGTTGAGGACTTGGACGGTTGTCTCGGGGAGCTCCCGTCGTATGTGCCGCATTTCCGCGGCATACTCGACGAGGAGAACAGCCGCCGAGCTCATCAAGCAAGTGCCAGCTTGAGTCAAGCTTCTCCCGCGAGACCACCGGAAAGGCCCAAGTTGGATATCTTTTCTCGCATCCTTACTTGGCGCCTGAGGAGGTTCACCAGGACATCGTTTCCTAGTCAGTATCCTACTGGATTAAGACTAATCGTGGCAGAATCCCGACCCCAAGGCATATTTGGCGTGCCCTTGCGCCAGAGCATCACTTACGCAAATGTCGCCATCTCCCTCATCGACGAGAACGGAAAGAGCTACATCTACGGTTACGTACCAATCGTTGTGGCTAAATGCGGTGTCTTTTTGAAGGAAAAGGGTGGGCTCTCAATTTCTGCTCCCCCGTTTCTCCGCGTCGCCCTTGCTAACGCCTTTCTTTATTAGCGACCGAAGTTGAGGGCATTTTTCGCCTCAGCGGGTCCGAAAAGAGAATCAAGGAGCTTAAGACCATCTTTGACTCACCAGACAGGTATGGTAAGGGGCTGGTGTGGGATGGTTATACTGTACACGATGCCGCCAACGTTTTGCGACGCTACCTCAACGACCTACCCGAGCCGGTTGTGCCTTTAGACCTATACGAAAAGTTTCGAGAGCCGCTAAGAGGCGCCACCAAATTACCAACTGCTGACGGAGAAGGGCCGCAGTTCGTTGAGAACTTTGACATGGACGGTGCCATCGCCCGGTACCAACAGCTCATCACGGAGCTTCCTCCACTAAATCGGCAGCTTTTGCTCTATATTCTCGACCTTCTCGCCGTTTTTGCAGCCAAAGCCGACCAGAATCGTATGAACTCGCAGAACCTCGCCGCCATCTTTCAACCCGGCATGCTCTCTCATCCCAGTCATGCCATGGCGCCCGAAGAGTACCGATTGAACCAAACCGTTATCATTTTTTTGATCGAGAATCAGGACCACTTCCTGATTGGCATGCAGGGCACAGCTGCGGATGAGAAAACGGTGCAGGAAGTACAGAAGGGAGGGCCACAGGCTCTCAAGTCTCCAACAACACCTGCGCCCAACAGAAGATCTGGCAACGTCACACGGTCGTCATCGAGTGCCAGTGCGGGGGCAGAGAGCGTCGCAAAGGACGGACAGATCAGGAGAAACAAGTCAACGTCATCGCGGCGTTCCTTCCACTCCAACGGGGCGCCGAGCCCCGTAAGCCCGGGACTATCGTCCAATGCGAACAGTGGGCTCGCTCGCAGTAACACTGTGCCATCAAAGAGGTCGCCCGGTTTGCCGTCAGGGAGGTTCGGAGGTCGGACGGACAGCCCTGTTACCCCTCTAACTCCTGTGCACCCCGTCGCTGAAGTCCGACCTCCGCAGGTGGTTGAGGAAGCTGCCACTCCACAGGATAAATCCGCAGCGCCGTCAGCGCAGACGTCGATAGCCAATTCCGCCTCACTCATCGCCCAATTACCGGCGGCAAGTCGGAGCCATGAGAAATTACTCGAGCCGCATCCCGAAGTCTCCACTCCGTCCAAAGAACGGAGGTTGCCAATTCTGTTCCAGAGGACACCAACGAGCGAAAGCGATGGTCGTCAACCTAATAAGTTGAGAAAAAAGAAGATTGTGAGCAGCACCAACCCCAGCGCTCACAGCTCCTCTGCCTCGCTGCCTCACTCAACTGCAGCGTCTCCAAATGTCGAGATCACAAACCCAATCGACGCGGCGGTACAGCCCCTCTCTGTCAAAGATGGCCCCCCGAGAACCCAGGCACCAGAGACGCCGTCAGAGCCGACACCACGGGCATCTCAAGCGCCTGCCAACAGTCTCCATCCGCAGAGTGCCGAGGGTCTCGCGAAGTCTGAAGGGACATTGAAGCCTGAGGGTACTCTCAAATCGAAGAAGTCGCCACCTATCTCGTTGAATAGTTCGTTTAATGAGGGTTCCGACTTGGATCAGGTGGAAGAACCGCCTGCTGTTCTAACAGAAGCAATGCCTCAGGAGGCGCCGGCCGATAAGGACAAGAAGCGGAGATGGCGGCTTTCCAGGAGAAAAGAGGAAGCTCACTTTGCCCACCCGCCTCTTAGCCCGCCCCCGCCCATTCTCGGCTCAAACTCACACGCTGAAGCCAGTTCAAGCAGCGTAGGAAGTATGGGCAAAACTCGCCATAGCATGACAGGCGATGCTCTTGATCTCACCGCGGCTGGTGATATTCCAGAGGGTGTAAACAAGGAGAATAAAGACGATGGTAAGGGTCTTACTGGGTGGATCAAGCGGCAATATCGTGAGACAGTCGAGCAGCGCAGAAACAAGTCTCCGCCGGGAGACCGTGCAGTGACTGCGTTTCTCGGGTCTCGCGGCAAGAGTCTTGACCTGAAGCGCGCAACACAAGAAGAAAAGCAGCCACCAGCGCCTCTGCAGGTTGCTCAGCAGCACCAGCCGCAGGATCCAGCAAATGATAAGCGATAAAAGAAAAACGACCGCGCGATGATGAACACAAGCGTGGCGGGGTGGAGCTGTGCTTTGGAACCACGGCATGTTATCCCTTTTTAATGTCTACTTAGCCTTTGGTTCATTGCAACTTGGATGGAGATTGCCCGCCGGTCCCTGTCTGCCTGGTCGGCGGCGGGGGAGATGCGTGGCGGTTCGTTGGATGGATGGACGAAGGAATGAGTTGGCTCTTAGTAGGGGCGAAATTTTGGGCGAAGAAAGGTTGATGCGGATACCCAGGGAATTGTTTTTTGGCTTCTTTTTTCTCACATCCTCTCCTTTTCAATCCTTTCTCTCTCTGGAAGGCCGCACTCATTTTCGTTCTTACCCCCTCCCTCAGTGACCTCTCTGTTTGACTTTTATGTTGTTATCAAAGTATGTTGGTCCGTTGGCGGAGCCAGGCGTTTTGTTCTCTGGCTTGGTTGTTGATAAGCAAATTGCAAGGGGCATAGGAGAATGGGTGAACTGGATGAATATATGCCACCACTTGTTTTTGTGAGAAGGAAAGAAGAGGGAAGTGAAAGAGACTTTACCAAATGTAGGAGAAAGAACAGTGTTGTAACAAAATCGGGCTGAGATGTATTTGGCAAAAGGGAAAACTCGGATAGGAACTATCATAACGGGTCGACTGCAGTGGTTGAACTGGACTGCTGGGGGTGTTTTCTAATGGTGAGATCTCGACGTAAGTGGGTGAGCGGCCGGGTTTTGTGTCAAGTCAGGGATCACACAAGAGAAGAAGCCCTACCACGCCCGAAGCAGTGGTTAGGTGTTCTTAACTCGGTAGGCCACAAATATTTGGGGCTGGAGTTTAAGCCCGATACACACAGGATGAGAGATTCCTAAGTCTATGTTTGTCTAAGAAGGGTCTCGTGTCTCTGGCGAGAATAAATGCGGTGGACTGGCCTAAGCTCAGGTACCTGCTCCAGATAAAATCCACTTTCACTATCGAGAATGGTGTGTGATCAGCCTCGCATATGCAGGTAGGTACACGTAGTCAGCTACATGTTCTAGCAAGAAGGCCAACATCGAGACGACAGATCGAGGTGGTGTTGTTGGTGACTCTCGATGGTTGAGAAGAGAACTCGGCACAGCTAATATTTCTGCGAGCGCGTAAGAGCATCAAGTCAAAAAGCTCAGAAAGGGGCCATTCACGGCGGGTGGGTGGTGAAATTAAGCCTGCTTCCTTCATCTCCACCTCCTTTGCCGCTTGGAGCAGAGGAGGGGGAAAAGCGGTAAGCTGACATGTTTTCCTGCCGTGGATGTTGTGGTCCAGTAGCATCACAGACCGACTTGAGGGGGAGGTTAGGCGATGTAGGTTACAAAGTGGAGTTTACGGGATGCCGTGTCCAGGGAAGAAGGCTGACTGATCGGCATGTGGCTCGGTGTTATTTCGTTTCTCTGATTGGGCGGACTGCCAAGGGGGGCGGTTTCCGAAGAGGGCAAAATCACCTGTTTGGTGTAACTATTGTCAATATCACAGTTAGGCATGACTTGGGGATGAGTGTTATGCTAGGCAGACCCGGGAAGGAAATATATCAGGCCAAAGAAGGAAATGTATTCTGGATGACACTGAGGCATCGATGCAAGGACGAGGGAGTCGATTTCGAATGCAACGTCATTGCCAGTCCAAATATCAGAATGGAACAGGTTGGAGTAAGCTGACCTATCCACATTCTTGGACCACGGGGGGCACACTTTGGGTATCAATCAGGTAGTTGTGGGAGAGATCGTGCTACAAGAAGGAATTTTGAAGGGTTCTCGAGGTGCCTATGCCTGGGTGGTGAGACAAGACGAGGCGAGAAGCTGTTATGTAGGGCGGGCACAAGAGATATAAAGGGGCCTCATGTAAGTCGCCGCATTCGTCTGGGTCTCGGTATGAGTAGGCTTTGACAGCGAGCTGTCTGTTCCTCGTGGATTTTCTCAAGGCTGTGATCGCACTTGTCCAAAATTCCATTGCCTGTTTTCCGTGTACCTACCTACGTTATCCGTTGCGCGGAAGCCGAAACTATGACCGACGCTGCCAAAACCAGTACGTCTCCAGACCCAAAGCCGACTTTGCCCACTTGCACGCCCCAAACTTTCCTCCAGATACAGCTGTGGCACCTGATGGACTTCTCTGGCGTACGCGAAACACTGATATGCCCAAACAGGCACCAAAGAGCCCACCTCGGGCCTTCCATCCTCCTCTATTTCCGACATCGAATTGCACTCCCCGCTGCAATGTTCGCCTACCACGACGGAGCGGCATCTCGTCGGCCGTATTGACCTACGCATTGTGCCATTTGTGTGCGTTCTCTACCTCCTCGCCTTTCTCGACCGCGTCAATATTGCCAATGCCCGCGCTTTCGGGCTTGAGCGTGAGCTCGGTCTCACTGGTGTCGAGTTCAATACTGCCCTGACCGTCTTCTTTGTGCCCTATGTTTTGTTTGAGATACCCTCCAACATGCTACTCAAGCGATTCTCTCCACGTCTGTGGCTCTCGGTGTGCTGCTTTGGCTTTGGGCTGGTGACGTTACTACAGGGTTTTGTGCAGAATTATAGTGGACTGCTTGCTGCGCGCTTTTTCCTAGGCCTGTTTGAGTGTGGTATGGTACCAGGCTGTTATTACCTGTTGGGGATGTGGTATAAGCGGAGCGAGGCGCAGAAGCGATTCTCGTTGTTCTTCTCCTCGACGGCGCTGGCGGGTGCGTTTGGCGGGTTGTTGGCAAGCGCCATCGGTAAGATGGATGGTATGAGAGGCTATCTAGGATGGAGGTGGATATTCATCTTGGTATATTCTCCGGCTGTGATTTCCTATCGTGAAGAGTTCCCGGTTGACATGGTCGTAGGAAGGACTTCTTACTTGTGTCATGGCAATCTTGTTTGTGGTTGCCTTCCCAGCCTTCCCAGAGGAAGCAGTATGTATCACATGAGCCATTTTATGATCCTAAGTCGCTAACAAAAACAGACCTGGCTCACCGAGGACGAGCGCGCCTTTGTTAAAGCCCGGCTCAAAACCGACCAAGGCGCCAGCGCCGCTGAGCGTAACACTACACTCGCTGACGTTCGAAAGGTCCTGAGTGACTTCAAAGTCTGGCTTGGTGGAATTACTTACTTTGCCCTTGTTGTGCCTGCCTATGGCTACGCCTACTTCTCCCCCACGATCCTCCAAACCTATGGCTACAGTCCCATCGAGACACAGTTGCGCTCAGTCCCACCCTACGCCGCTGGGTTTTGCCTTTCTATGTTGATAGCTGTCATGTCCGACCTTCTCACCCACCGTTTCGGCTTTATTATGGGTGGCATGGCCATATCCACTGTTGGGCTGGCCATGCTCTTCAACATCCACGACAAGGTCAACACGCAATACGGCGCGTTGTTCCTCGTTGCCAGTGGGCTGTACGCCGCAATGCCTGTTGCTGTATGTTGGCTCAATATGAACCTGGTGGGTCACCACCGTCGCTCGATCGGCATTGCATGGCAGGTTGGGTTCGGCAACATTGGTGGGATTATCTCGACGTATTCATTTCTGCGGGATGATTCCCCTCTGTTCCGGAAAGGGTTTATTATCTGCATATCGTTCGTTTGTCTAGGCGTAGTGTCGACGGTGATGTATGCTGCGGCGATATGGGGGGAGAATCGGAAGCGAGATCAGGCCACGGAGCAGATCGAGTACACCGAAGAAGAGAGAGCAGAACTTGGGGTGAGCTCTTCCTGTTTAACGCCATGGCATGCAGCATACTGACGTTTACATGTCTCAGGACCTTAATCCCGACTTTAGATACATGCTCTGAGGGACATGGCGAGAACTGACGTGTTGCTAAGCAGACGATCCCCCGGAGCTGGCATTTAGCGCTAGATAATCCTCCTCAATTAGTAAAACGGCTGCTAGAACACGCAATTTCTGACACCATATGCCTACGGTACGATAATGTTACACTTGTCCCTAATTACTTATTTTGCCCAAACACCTGTGTCCCAAACCACCAGCTTCCCACGTCGCCTCCAGTCCTCATTGAAGGCGCCGTTCCATCCCTCCCAGGCCCGGCTGAGAATGACACCCATGTCTTTTCCCTCCCCTGAGAAAAATTCGTCAAGGAGCCCCTCTATTCCCTCAAACCCGACAATATACCGTGGCACCTCCCCATCTCTGCTCCCATCTTCCCTGACAGGCCACATTTCCTGCCCGAGGAACCCAACACCGTACTTCCCGTCCCCACTTTTGACATAAAATCTGTCCGCCTCGTCCAAGTACGTTTCCCGCTCTGCACTCCCCGGGTCGGTATGCAGGGGCGGCTCACACGTCAGAGCGCGAACCCGTAGCGCGGGATATATGAGGTGAGACCGCCACGGTGTGGAATGACATGGCGCGAGGAAAAGAGCAAATAGCTCGTTGATGGTTGCGCTATTGTTGGCGTGGCGAGTAGTGTCGAGGGACAGAGACACGGGGTGGATGCGTTCAAAGTCGGTTCGTAAGAAAGAAAGTACAGAGAGTGCGGCGGGTTGGTGGAAAAGGGAGAGGTAGCCTGCTAAGAGGACGTTGATGGACAGGATATTGGCAAGGAAGAGCTTGTGACGGATGGTGAGGGGCTGGGTGATCATTGTGGTTGATGTGACGGGTGGTGGAGTGGTGAAGAAGTCGAGTAAAAAGGGAGCCCCGAGAATGTGGAGGATGGGAAGGAGAGGATAAATGAAGCGGACTTCCTTATGTGAAATGACGGACAGAGAAGTGATCATGGTAAGGAGTGTGACGGAGAAGGTGCGGAGCGTGTTAGATTGAAGGGTATCCAAGCCCGATTTTGAGGGGCCGTAGTGGGAGAGGGAGATGCCGAACTTGTATAAGCCGATGGCGGAAAAGGGTAGGAAGGTGGTTGTGAGCAACGGGATGCCTTGGGAAAGATAGTAGTGCCATGGCATCTTGCCGTAGAAAACAGCAAGCGACTGGGAAATATTGTAATACAGCCACTTGTAGGGTGGGAAAACCCAGAAGCCAAAGTAGAGACGGTCGGATGCCAGCGAAACAGCCAAGACCGCAAGGCCGCAGATGACGATTTCCCGGACAAGCCTGAACAGTGTCGGTACTTGTAGGGGGGGCGTCCCATCAAGGGTAAATCGAGTGACAGTGAGGGTCAAAATACCAATCCAGATGAGGAGGTTTGTTGGTCGAAGGACTACTGCGATTGCTGCGAGCACGAGTGAGCTCCTCAAGCTGCAAGACGTCAGTTTAGCATTGGCAATATATCTGGGACTGTAGCTACCTGTTGAGGCTGCTGGTAGACTTCAGCGGCATGTCTTTGGACAACTTCGCACATTTGAGCAGATCCCAAGGCCAACAGTAGAGAGCAGCTACCGTCAGAGTGGTCTCGAGGGAGTTAGAGAAGGTTCTGGTGGAACAGTACCATTGCCAGGGGTTCAAGACTGTCATCCAGAGCTGTCGCGTAAATCCTGTCAATCTCATCGAAACACAATTCCTCAGGAGAGGCTACTGACTGCCGCCCATGGAACGTTGCTCTGCACGCCGTAAATCTCGGTGGCCAGCCTCCAGGTGTAAAAGTCACCCAGGGCGGCAAAAATGGATTGCACAACACTGGGGAGGGATGCCAGAATAAAGGCTTGAAATGGTTCGAAGAGCTGCAGCCATGACATGATACTGTAGGCAACCCTATACGCCAGGCCGAAAATGGCAGGATGCATAGAAGATCTGAGTTGGTGTTGCCATTCCTTAGGGACGCAATAAAATCAGCAAAAGAGCCATTTGCGACACGAAAATGGGGAACGGTACCCAGGTCAACCAAGCACCGCTTTCATTTCCAAAAGCCATGCTCCAGGCTGGCTCCAGGGCCTGAAAGTACTCATCAGGCTGGAAGAAGGTGCGGACGCAAAGTGCATTGATGAATCGGAATAAAAGCAGCACAGCGAGTACATCCTTGACCTGTGCTGCGATGACTTCGGGATGTGGTTGTTTGCCCTCGCTCGGCGTTGCTGTATTTTGGGCGGTCTTGCTTGCACCCGAGTCGGTTTGCCGTGCCGGTCCGGTCACAGGCTTGTTTTCCATGTCAATTTGATGTGTGAACTTTTCTTGTGGTATTTAGTGCATTACTTGAGTCTAATCGACCAACGGCTAGGGTGGTAATTCCAGCCTGCATGGGTTCCACGTGACCTCCAACAAATGGCCAATCAATGTATGTGGGCACAGATACTTTGTACCTAGCTATCCAGAAACATTGCCCCACATAAAAAGGACCTTGCTTCGTGAGCTTGGCTTGGGATAAGGCTGCATGCACTTCCAGATTGCATTCTTCTTCCCAACAATTGTTGGCTTTGGCTCGTTCGTTGCTCAGCTCGATGATGCATGCTTACGACAACAAATCCTCCGAGTGAGTATTGCCTACCGCCGATGTACAGATATCAATCGCTGCCGGAGCCTCCAACAACAGCATTATTCAGTTCCACGGCCAGGCACACATTCCCGCAAACATAGGGATTCAAGAAGCAAGATGGCGAGACTTTGGATTGACTCGCGGCAGCGATATGCTTCCCGCGGCTGCTCCGAGCGGGAGCTTGCATGTTCACCTATGGCTGGAACGCTAGCTGCGCCACACTCACGTCTTGCTCGGTCTGGTCTCTAGGCGTTACAACTTCGGGGGCACCCCACCGTAATCATTGCTCCTTGAAGTTCCTCGCCAACTTTCCTCTGGCGGTCCTGCTAGGCATCCAGGCAGTCTGCTCACAAGGCCAGAATCGGCGTCTCAGCCATAAAATGTCCTGAGCTGTGCAAATCCAGCAACAATATGTTGTGGGCGAGGGACAACCTAACGGCCTCCAAGTCTCAAGTAACTTTGGCGATGCAATCCGAAGGCCGGGAAAGTTGGAGGAGTCTGGGCGAATGCTGCATGACTGGACCAATACCGACCAACGGGCTACTCAGTCTTTTTGGGTCAATGGGAAAGATACCAGGCAGTGGGTCCCGTTACGTTATTCCCGGTGCGTATTACCTAGAATGCTCGATCTGTTGGGGCGTGTGAGGAGGCGTGATGGCTATTGCAGGTTACTATGTACATAGCACAGGGGAAGGTACTGGATGAGAACCACAGGGGATTCCTCAGAGATGATAAAAACAATACTCTCGTAGCACCCTCCACCACAGCATTACCACGCCCATATTTGTGTGCGGCTTGATTGGGGGTCTAGAACGATAAAGCACCAGATGATGTTGAGAAGCATGACTCCCCAAAGGATGAGGCAGGGAAAATATACGAATATACGGACAACTCCCGCAGCCAATTCTGCGGTCCCAGACAACAAACAGCCTTCCACACATGCTCTAGCCCTCTACCTACATCCCCGCTGTGTTGCACGAGAAATCTTCAATGACCACATTAGATTAAATATGCGTGAGCAGCTGTTTCCTACAGAAAATAAAATAAAATTGACCTCGAAAAAGTGTACCCAGAAGAGCAAGTTGATATGGGGTTCGTAACAGGCAGTGATAACCTCAAGGGATGCACGTGACTGTCTGGGCGGCGAGGTAATCATCGGCTTTACGATTGGTTCGTTGATCTCTTAGCCAAATCTGTCAGGCTTTCCACTATCGGCCTCGGGCGTTCACCCCGACCTCTGCCGCTGCAATCTGCAACCTCATCCGCATTTTCGGAACCGCGAAAAGAAAGTCGACCATGTCTCTCGCGCGGTGTGCGTCAGCCTGACCATTCATGAACTGTGTCACCCGACGAAGCAAGTCGGAAAGACCGGCAACCCGCTGTCATTTCGCTTTCTCTCTCGTAATAACGACCGGGTTGCTTCGGCTCGATCCCGATCAAAGGAGGCCACGTGAGGGGCTTGGGCGACCCAGTGCCGTCATCCCGCTCCTTGTCACACCCCTCCCTGTCCCTCGGTTCATCATGGCGCCCGCGAGGCCACAATATTATTACCTATGGCGGCGGTTTGGCTCGGAGGACCGTGAGGACGTACGGGGATCCGTGGTCTAAAGTTACTTGAACGTTTTCATGGACTTTGCCGCCTCATAAGACTGGCGAGACTGTGCGCGTCTGCGGACCTGCCCAACCATCGACTCAGTTGGCCGATGGTGGCCAGGAAGGTGCACCCGGGCTTTGCCCCCCGGGCCGTCATCCACTCACCGTCTTTTATACTAACGCTTGTCCCGCTCTCCCCCCCCCTCATTACCCCTTCCTTTGCTTTCTCTACTTAGTAGCAACCTCCATTCCTTGCATTGGGCATCAATTGCTTCATCCCAGAGATAACGTCACACCCGCTAATAGGCAAGTGCCTCTATTTTCGATACCAATTGGCTTCACCTGTGGAGCGAATTGGACACGTCCTACATTCCACGAACCTCTGACTCCTTTTGTGTTTGATGGCCCGCCGTTGCCCACGACCTTTCTCTTCGATTTCACTGCAACCGACATAGGTAGACAGTCGCTGTCGACCACCGCACCCTCCGCAGTCGCACCTACACTGTACCACCATGGCACCTCACGCCGATAACGACGCCGCCAACGGCAAGACATCATTTGGGTCTCCGCGGTACCACGCCACGTCGACCAAGAGCGCCATCGCGGCTGAGAACGAATATGCCGCCCACAACTACCACCCGTTGCCTGTCGTCTTCGCCAGGGCTCAGGGGGTCAATGTGTGGGATCCGGAGGGCAAGCACTACCTCGATTTCCTCTCTGCTTACAGTGCTGTCAACCAAGGCCACTGTCACCCAGAGCTGATCAAAGCCCTTACTGAGCAGGCTACCCGATTGACTCTCAGTTCACGAGCGTTCTACAACGATGTTTTCCCTGTCTGGGCCGAGAAGGTCCGTCGCACCTTTGGCTACGACATGGTCCTCCCCATGAACACGGGTGCCGAGGCTGTCGAGACAGCCATCAAGATTGCCCGCAAGTGGGCCTACAAGGTGAAGGGCGTGCCCCCGGGCCGCGCCCTGGTCTTTAGTGTTGGCGACAACTTTCACGGCCGCACGGTAAGTCTGCTAGCGTCAGTACACCCCAACCTCTAACTCTTAATTTGTTGCTTGGCATAGATGACAGCTATCACACTGTCCACCGACCCGGAGTCGCGTGACAATTACGGTCCCTACGTGCCCAACATTGGTGCTATTGTGCCATCCACTGGCAAGACGATCCGATACAATAATGTTGCGGACCTTGAAGAGGCATTCGATTCTCATAGCAAGGAAACGGCCGCATTCATTGTTGAACCTATCCAAGGCGAAGCTGGCGTCGTGGTGCCGGACAACGACTACCTGAAGAGGGTTTCAGAGCTTTGCAAGAAGCATAATGTCCTCCTGATCTGTGACGAGATCCAGACAGGTATCGCCCGTACCGGCCGCATGCTCTGCTCTGAGTGGTCCGGGATCAAACCTGACATTGTAACCCTTGGGAAAGCTATCTCGGGCGGCATGTACCCTGTCAGTGCCGTCCTTTCTCGAAAGGACGTTATGCTCGTGGTCGAGCCCGGCACTCATGGCTCCACGTACGGCGGCAACCCTCTTGGTTGCGCTGTCTCAATTCGGGCGCTCGAGCTCGTTGAGGAGGAAAAGTTGATCGAGAAAGCGGAGCGACTCGGCATAATTTTCCGTGAAGGTCTCGAGTCTTTCAAATCGCCAATGGTTCAGACCGTTCGTGGTAAAGGATTGCTCAATGCCGTGGTAATCGACGAGTCGGCTACCAATGGCCGAACTGCCTGGGATCTTTGCATTCTGCTGAAGGACAAGGGCGTCCTGGTAAGGAGTGCTACCCTTGGAAATACCGGTTGGTACTGATGCCAATGCAACATTTTAGGCGAAACCGACCCACGGAAACATTATCCGATTTGCGCCGCCTCTGGTTATAACGGAAGAGGAACTTCGGGGCGCTCTCGCCACGATTGAGGAGGCGCTACAGGAGCTGCCGACGCTGAAGAAGGCAGGCGCTCATTAGATGTGCAAGGGGAGGATAACGGGTTTCTTGGATATGTTGGCAAGGGGAGCCAGGTGGTCTGCTCTGTTTGGATAGAACGAAGGGGGTAAAACCCCTCGACCTGACGCTCTACCCAGGCAACCGTCCTCGCCTGCGTGGCCACTCATTTGTTCGTCCATCTGTCCGATCCTCGCTGCCTGGCCGTCCGCAGAAATCGGTGAAACTCCGAAATGCTGATGACTGGCCCACTGGGGCGGTGGATTGGACAGCAGGACTGCACGGACTTTGTGTGGATGGACGTAGTTGTGATTCAAGGTCGAGCTGGGACGAGTAACTAGCATGCATGCAGAATGCCAAGGGTAAAGTGCAGCTGTACTCTGGATCGAAAGAAAGCACGAGTTTGCGCACAACACCGCTGATTGATTCCAGCAGTTTCGGAACTAATCCTGTTGATGATCCCGCCTTCTAGTGCTGTGCTGCTTGTGGGAGTAAAGTTGCGCTTGCTGTCATGTGTGGGGATGCGGAGAAGTGGGGTGGGAACCACTGACAAGGACAGGGACAAGAAACTTGGATGAGGCTGTAGCTTGCCTGTTCTGCACTCCCTGGGCTGCGTACTGCCTCGTCGCATGTCTGCCTGTTGGTGGATCACTTTCCCTCCCTTCCCGTCTGCTTGGCTGGTATACACAGTCTGGAACATACCTATCGACGCCAACGCGGCCAAGCTTGATTTATTGTCCGCAGTCTTGGGAGGTAGGCTGCCTATGAACTGGACAGGCGGGGTATTGTACACAGTGATGGACCCGACTCCCCAAGGATCAATCAGACAGATCGTATGGAGCCCCTTTTTTCTTCGTGAAGTACTATGTGGTTCTTCTCAGGCTCGCAGTTATCTATCTACTCCACTGTATGTTTGTGCATGTAATTCTTTCAGGTTGTTCTTTATTCATACCAACCCTGGCAACACAGAACAAACAGTGCATTATGCAATCTGCAAAGACCTAATTCGTTCGAAGCGAGTTCTCATTTCCAAGAACATAAATCGGGTCTCATGATCGGATATCTGTCTGTCTGTCCGACAACCTATCCTTGTTGTCTGCTTGTCCTGTCATCTCACTGCCCTGTACTACAGGAGGGAGCACCCTCTCTCGTTCTTTTCCTATTTGGGGGGAGTGGAGGAGTGGGGGTGGCAGAAATGTGTTCGTGTGCAAATCGAGGCGAAATGCCTACAAATCTGCGTAGGTTCAAAACCAAGTACCTAGTACTATGCAGTGCATCGCTGTACGTACATAACTTGGTAAGCGAACTGCGACCCGTGATGTCAAGTTATTGTTCAAGTTACTGGTGGCGAGTTTGCCGGGACGGCGGATAGAGGATGGTAGTTACCGGAAAGCGGTCAAGGGGGAAGGGATGCGGAAGGTTGGACAGTAGGGCGCAGAACTGGACAGTACACGATAGGACAGGCCAAGACCGGGTGCCTATCATCATGACCGACAGCAAAGCATATGAATTACGTGTGAGTGGAATATTGAGAGACAAAGCAAGAACGTCCAGTGCCATGTGTTTTGACGGACGGGGTGGGCTTGACTTGGCTGGAACTTGATGCCCCGACTTACATGTTTGGGACGACGGGATAGGCTCAATGCTCTCGGGAAGGCCACAGCATGGCATGGATGGATCCGGGTGCAGACCGAAGAGACTCCACTTTGGATGGAGTGTTTGGGTGTCAGGGATCCCCATTCTCTTCACGGAAAGTGCAAACACAGCGGGTACCTAGATACTAATCTATTTCTTCTGGTGGAGAGGGCGGTCACCCATTCGGATGGCTTCCCTTGTTGAACCGTGCACAACTCGACGATATACGGAGGTGGGTGGGATGGGGTGCTCCACTCCAGGACTCTCGAGATGGGAAATGGTTGGATAGATGGGTGGTTGTCTTGCATGACGGGGCGGATGGACACGAGGGCAGTTGAAGGGTTGGGGTGAAACAAACAGTTGCTTCGACCTGCGTACTGCATAGTAGCACACGATGGCGTTTGGCAGTGGAGGGGACGGCTCTTGGTATCTTAAAGCCTGCCGGCCACGCTCAAATGATACGATGACACATTGTTACCCTTCTGCCCGTCGACGCAAGACACGTGAACGCCTTGCAGGATGCATTGAGCAGGTGAGTTGGGAGAGTTGCTGGGGGGAAATTGAATTGGGATTGTTGGTCAATGGCACGCAGGTCAATGGGCCACTGTGTGCCATTGGCCAGTCCCAGCAGCCCTTTTAACTCAAGTGTAGTTGACCGCCTCGCATAGCTGAAGTGTTGGCTTTGCGTGCTGAGTACGTACATGTGAGGGTGAAGGCAATTGTGTGATGAATGGCGGCAGACTTGCGGAAGTGGGACAAGGACACCATCACCCAGCTGTGACTTCCCCATTTGGAATCCAGCGTGCGGCAATTGAGAAGTGACAAGTAAGAAGTGGTAGGCATCTCTGGCCTCGCCCGGATCAAGATTCCAAGGCTGCCTCTCTTTCAGGGCGCAGAGGACCTGCAGCTGGCGGCGCCACTGAAGGCAGAAAACAGGGTCCCTCTACATTGTCCACTGGGATCGGCCAATGAGCTAGCGATGACGGCGGAAATACGCACATGACTTGGCCGACAAAGAACCCAGGAAGGTCCGATCTGCCACCTGCACCTCGACGATGCAGCGACTGGTGGTGTAAGTCTGAGCCGATTGACTTGAGACCAGACATCGAAGCGAGCAGTGATTGAGCATCGCGATTGGGCCCTGTCCACGTAGGGCGATAGGCAAACCTCCGGTACGCTTGAGGCCAATTGAACACCGCGGAGACACTCGGGGGTCCTTGAAAAAGCGGGAGACGCGATAAGAATGTGCGATAACGGACACCATCCAACCGCCAAATCGCCTCACTCCTCCAGACCAGAGATGGCTGCACTGATGTGCATGTCACAGTTCGTAGGTCGAGTAACGCCACACCAGGTATCCGTGTCTAGGGACTTGTGAGCTGCAGCCGCAGCCGTCGAGAACGAGGTTTCAAGTCGAAGAGCACCTGAAAGGCATGTTTTACGCAACTGCGAAGCACGGTGCCACCAAGTGCGAGATGTGCCAGATCAACCAACAACAAATAACCACGGCCTCTTCCGCTCCTCTGAGTGGGTGGTATTGCCGACGGAAGATCGAAGGAAATGGGTGTGGTGAGTGGCTAGTCTGTGTCGGCCACCTGACTGATTGCGAGACCGTGCCGATCAAAGAAGCCTTGGAGGTTGGAGAAGCACCTCTCTCGGCTGCAATCCTGGTCCGGATGCAGCAATCTTGGGACACAGAAGCCGAGTGTGTGTGTCACTCCCCTCTTCAAGGGCGTGGCCGCCAATTAATCCAAGTGTCTTGTTGAGCACCTCTCAATGCGTGTGGAGCCAGATCTGGATCTCATTTCTGGTTGGTGACCATGTTTGGAACCGAAGGGGAAATGCTCCAGAAGCCCGGAGGGACAGCGAATGATCAGCCGTGGGCCGACAAGCCCCAGTCCGTCCATGCCCATCCCCCCGTGAGCAAAAGAGGGCCCAGAAGGCTCCTGCGCTTTCCCCATTGCGGTGCCCACAGCCATGAGACAGGCGGCCATCAGGGTGTTGCAGAGCGAAAGGGAAGGGACGATTTTTGGGGAGGGGGTAGGGCATTACGAATGAGATAGAATGCGTTGCGGGAATACCCTATGTAGCAATCATCACAACTCTAGCTGCGTGTTTACCTCACTCTTGCCTCCAAAGACGCAAGAAAGGCGGGAAATGTCGTGTGAATGGGCTCTGACCCAGTTTCACAATGCTGAGGTCTGGTGGAGACCGCGATGCTATCAGGAGCCTTATCGCAAATGCCGTTTTAGCGCGTCGCGGCCCACACGCCTGCTTGCGCAGCCTGGATGGCCGTATCTCTCTTGTACTCTTTGCGGCAGATGGCCAACCGCTGTCGCAAGCAACGCCAGGCGTGGACTTGCATACTAACTGTTACGGTACGCAGAGTGACTTAAACCTCCAATCCTATCCCTGAAGGATTGTTAACGTGGCACCTCGGAGCTTCGCAGCCGTGCTCCATACTGCGTAGAGATACTGAGAAGACACCCAAGGCAGCCCGCCAGAGAAATCTCCTTTACTGCAACGGGCTGAAGAGCAAAATTTAGGGGTTCAATGAAGAATTTTGGGGCCTCAAAATTTAAAACCAAAGCCTAAATAGTTTTACTCAATATTTCGCAAACAGCTTCCCGAGCTGCTTAACTCTTACACAAGCCCCTGCCAAATGCCTATCAAGTCCCACGCTAACAATCATTCAGGGACTGGACAGTGAGCAGAAAGCACTGGCCACTCCGAGCATCACGAGCACTACCTCACCCGGACCATGTCACACCTCTCTCCACCGTCCACTAGTTTTAGCAGTTTGTCGCTCTCAACGTCCAGCGAAGCGCCCCCCCCCAGTCCCGTGCCTTCCGCGCCCCACCCCAGCCAGCACAGCTGTGGACAGCTCCCCCAAGCCCGCTGTATGGTCCCCTGCTTTTTGCTGCCGCTGCATCCTGGATCGCACCCGGCAACCTAGGTTCTGTGCCACTGACCATCGTCACTTCTCCTTCCCTCTCTGATTTCTCAACTTTCTTTCTTCTCACCTCTTTCTCTTTCCACCTCCCCCCTCCCCCTTCCCCCCTTCCCCCCCCCCCCCCCTTCGATTCTGTTCTGTACAGTCGGCATTTTCCTCTATACCACCGCATCGAAACCTCTTCACCTTGTGTGTATACCTAGCAAGCGAGGACCTCCCAATCTGCATCCGGTCGAGTCTGAGTCATTGAGTTGACCTTGGACGTCAGCGTGCCGTGTGGAGCTCCGCGCGCCTCTTGATAGCATTTTGATAGACTTCAGGCACAGTCGGCAACCAGAAGCTTAGACTCTTCTATTTTCCACCCTTACCTGATTGCTAGGCGAGAGAGAAACGCGAGCGAGCGAGCAAGCTCCTCCCTCGACCGTTTTCGGTAACCCAAGTCACGGAGCCCAAGGCGGTTGCACTGCAAAGCTTCCCGCGAAACCATAACCTTAACGGCCATTTCTGAGAGCTTGGTCAACGCACATAATCATCTCTCCAAACTGTGGGTTTCTCGACAGTGTCGCCAGGCGACTCATTCTGTCCCCTGCTCAACCTTCCGCATTCGACCTATCGGAAACCTGCCGCCACCTTGTCACTGGCCCGGATCGAGCACTGCATCCCAGCTCTCGCACGCTTCTGCCTCGCGCCCTTCTCCAGCCCCCTTTCTCCCGTCCAATCCATCGTGTACACCTCCACGACCGTCTGCGTATACATGACGACCAGGCTCGATATCGACGTCTTTCGAATATCATAAGCCCTCGGGCTCGACACACACAGCTAGCCGACTTCCTGCCTGCCAACTCTCACAGGAAACCATGGCTGCCAGAACATCATCCTCATCTCGGCGGACGAGGGTCGATGGCGATGATACCGTCGGCCAGTTTGTCATCGACCAGGAGATTGGAAAGGGAAGCTTTGCCCAGGTCTACGCCGGCCGTCACAAGGTGAGTGCGCACTTCTGCGCTATTCGGGGGGTTAACTGCAATCCTCTCCTCCAACTCCCAGAGCTTTATTCGCTACCTAATTGTCTTGTTGGCTGACGCATCCTACAGGTCACTGGCGCTCTCGTTGCCATCAAGTCTGTGGAGCTCGCACGACTGAACAAGAAGCTCAAGGAGAACCTCTATGGCGAGATCAAGATCCTCAAAACTCTCCGGCATCCGCATATTGTTGCCCTCCATGACTGCGTTGAGTCAGCCACTCACATCAACCTTATAATGGAGTACTGCGAACTGGGCGATCTTTCAATCTTCATCAAGAAGCGCGATAGGCTACTTACGAACCCCACCACCCATGACATCGCGCGCAAGTACCCCGTTGTCCCAAACTCCGGGTTAAACGAAGTAGTTACACGCCACTTCCTGAAGCAGCTCTCTAGCGCCCTCAAGTTCCTGAGGGAGGGGAATTTCGTTCATCGCGATGTCAAACCGCAAAACCTCTTGTTACTCCCATCACCCCAATGGAGGGAAGCTAACAAGACGGCAAGGCACATCCTGAGTGCTAGTCATGACTCTCTTACGCCGGCCGCAGGTCTGCCATCGTTCCCTATGCTCAAGTTAGCCGATTTCGGGTTCGCTCGTGTTCTCCCGTCCACTTCGTTGGCTGAGACTCTTTGTGGCTCACCGCTCTACATGGCCCCCGAAATCCTCCGCTACGAACGGTATGATGCAAAGGCGGACTTGTGGTCTGTGGGCACGGTGCTGTACGAGATGGTGACGGGTCGCCCCCCCTTCAGGGCGAGCAATCACGTAGAGCTTCTCAGGAGGATCGAGGCCGCCGAGGATCAGATCAAATTCACCCGGGACAGCATCGTTAGCGTAGAGATGAAGGCGTTAATACGGGCCCTTTTGAAGCGAAATCCCGTTGAGAGGATGACGTTTGAGGCCTTCTTCAATCACCCTGTCGTGACGGATCCCATCCCCGGGCTTGTGGAAGACGACATTCCTGAAGATGAGCGGCGTAAGATAGTCAGGGACCGTGCCGCTGCTGCCGGTCCAGTGTCTTTATCACGGAGGCAAGCATCTCGTCAGTACTCCCTCGAACCCGACAGCGCGCGCGAGGTTGTTGCGCCCGCATCGCCTAAGCCACGCCAGTCCTCACCACTAGCAACTCCGATCGAGGCGAGGCCAAATCCGATGGAGGAAGTGCACCCCAACGCTCGTATGAGTTACTCTCCCCGCCACGAGCCGATAGAGGGTCTTGGTCTCCGCACCCGCCCTCCGATCCAACCTTCGTCCTCGGCACCGACTGGGCCGGTTACATATATCGAGAGACACCGAAAGTACTCCAATACGTCCGTGAGAGCTCCCATCCGTGAGGCTCAGTCCCCAGTCCAGTCTCCGGCGAAGGGCAGCACAAACAAGCCGCTAAGCGAGCAGGAAAAGGCCGCTCAGGCTGCGCAGGATGTTGCATTCGAACGCGATTATGTTGTCGTTGATAAGAAGCATCTCGAAGTCAATGCCCTCGCCGACCAGATATCCCTGTATCCGCAACAACCCCAGTCTCCAAAGGCAGGCCAGATTGTCCGACGCGCCACGCAACAAGGTTATCCGACCTCAACGACAGGCGCTATCCCTACCCAAGCACGAGGAATGCAGCTTACACAGGGCCGCGACTTCCGGCCGGGTTCATACGAGAAAGCTCTGTCGAGCAGTCCCGGCTCGGCCACGTCGGTTATTTCCAAAGCCATTCAAGATGCGAGCCTCCGCTTGTTCGGGTTCAAGTATTCACCGCAGGTGCTCGGTAAGGGCCAGTCACCGCCTCATATCTATAATCCATTTCCGGCTTATCCTACACCGTCCGCTCCGGTTGGCCTGATCTCCGATGGGAAGCCCGGAACGCCAGTGGATGAAGACTCTCGAGTCGCTCAGTGCATTGAAGATTACGCGACACGAAGCGATGTCGTTTATGGCTTCGCCGAGGTCAAGTATAAACAACTTGTCCCAATAGCGCCTTCCATGGACCACGGATTGGGTGGTATCCCCGCCGATAGGATCGCTGCTGAGGATGAAGAGGGCCTGACGGTGGAAGCCATCGTTTCCCTGTCAGAGGAGGCATTGGTATTATATGTTAAGGCTCTGTCACTGCTCGCCAAATCTATGGACATTGCCAGTCTTTGGTGGTCGAGGAAGAGTCGACCAGAATCGAGTGGCAACATTCACTCGGTTGCCAGGGACACATCGAACAGCCAAGCGCTGGCTCAGCGGATCAACTCTGCTGTCCAGTGGATTCGTTCTCGGTTCAATGAAGTGCTTGAAAAGGCCGAAATCGTGCGGCTGAAACTGATTGAGGCGCAGAAGCAACTGCCAGAGGATCATCCGAGCCATCCTAACAACCACCCTGAGAGCACCTCAATTACCGGCTCAGGTGCCGAGGGTGTCTTCCTTACAGTGGGCATCAGCGCTGAGAAGCTCGTCTACGACCGCGCTCTCGATATGAGCCGCGCCGCTGCCATCAACGAGATAGCTAACGAGGATTTGCCTGGTTGTGAGATATCCTATGTCACGGCAATCCGAATGTTAGAGGCTGTCATTGACCAAGATGATGACTATCTGCCAAAACGCAGGCTCTCGGGCGCGTCTAGGGATGACAAGGCCGTCGCTGTTCGTGACGAAAACTCAAGCGAGATGAACAGCGACGACCAACAGTCTGTCCAGAAGAGTAAGTGCCAGCTGGACCCAGTGCATGGGACTGTCACTAACATTCGTCAAAGTGATCCAGATGGTCAGTGGAAGACTTGGAACGGTTCGTAAGAAGCTCCAAATGATTGCGAGAGCGTCCAAAGCACAGCAGCAGTCTCAGCAGACAATGATGCGGAGGCGCAGTGGCGATATGACTCCTCGGAGCGTGCCTGCCTCTTGACTGAGGTAAAGCTTATGAATTACGAACGATAATGAAGACATCAGAGCTGAGCACCAGCTCATCGCCCCACGGCTTCGATTTCTCCTCCCCAGACATTGGGTTGGAACCCTTTACCCAGGTGGCGGCAAGGGTTTTTTAAATTATCGGGGGAATTTTGATTTCAAACCATATGCGGAGTTGGCGGGTTATTTTTCTCTTACACTCTTTTTTTTTATTTTTTTTATTTTAAATATCTTAGTTGGCATACTGGCGAAAACGGCCGTTAGTATTGACGTGGTTCTCTTCTGTTCTTTTAGGTCCGTCGACCAAGTGACGACTGGGCGGCGGAATTGGGCGTTTTCGGGTTGGCAAGGTTGACTGACTGCAAATTTATTGGTATTGTTCTTGGATCAGGGGACTAGGTGTTTGGGAACCTTTGTCCTATGATAGGCGTTCTATTGACGTGGGAAGGCTTGTGGCCTGCTTGCTCATGGGGTTTGCATAGCTTGATATTTCGCCGTGGCAGACTGAGAATGGACCAAAGAAACGGGACGAATGGATCAAAGTTTTGTGTCGAATACCCCTTGTGAAGTATTGCTGTATTTTTGCTTTCTTTTTGAGCTCAGCAACGCTTGCTTTGGAGTCGGGCTAGCTGTGCGCATCAGTGCCAGGCATTAGTCTGGGCAAAGCATTGTGTTGCCTAGAGTTGCAGCGGAATGGAGTCTCTAGCTTCCTGGCTTCAGGTTTACAGACAGACATGTTGTATTCACGGAAGCGTGTATAAAGTACCTGAATTGTCTGAACGAATACATTCGCTGATCCAGCCTACCCGTCTGGTTAGGAAAATAGAGACCGCTAATGCAAATTCGGGATCTGGGCGACGAGCGCTGGAGTCCTCGGATCGGTGTGACGGGCCAGATTGAAGAAGTCCAGTCTTGTAGGTTGAGAAGTGGCTGAGTGGCTGGTATCATCATTGTGACCGCGTACGTCACCATCACACAGAAACATTGCCTCTGGTCCCTGGTGCAGCCCAGGTCTAGTAAACCCTCGAGATCTGAGACAGAGTCGGTCGTGTAACCACCACCGGACCCCCCACGGTATCACGGCAGCGGCGAGCTAGTATTACACTGGAAGACACAACCAACAAGCCGCAGTGCGCACTGGGTATAATTAACACTTTGTCTACCCACACACTGATGTTCCTCAAGTAAGCGAATCTAGTATCCGTCCTTCCATGACTGTATCAGATGCTTTTACTAACTTTCCATACAGGGCAGCTCGGATATCTTCCTGGAGACCCCCTAAGCGCTCCCAGCGATGCACATCTACATACCTCATAGGCCGGAGGAGGCCGGACGGCAGTTGATCTTGCTTGGCAGACTGCTGATGCGGGGTTCAGAGCCACAGAACGGGAGACCAGCTGTGCCAGGTTAGTAGGTTTTGATCTGCACGGCGTGATCACCCCTAAGATGCGTGCTGCTAATTTCGAACTGCAATGGTGATTATTTGGTTGCAACTGATGAGCTTTGTTTCGAGTCCAAGTTGGTGAGGATCCTGGTATGATGTTGAAGGCAGGTACAGATGGCTCACTGAGTGACACGAAAGTAGGCTCCCGCCTATGACCCCCATTTCAAGCCTCATCCCACCTGTCTTAAATGTTTCAATCCACCCTTACGTAAACCGTCTCTGGATATATTCCCGCTCTACTTTTTATCGTAATGTGCGCGTTTTCCTGGGCATGTCTTGTGCCTTGGACATATATTCACATTTACACACAGGATACATCATACTGCGAATTACAACTACCATGACAGGTATCCCCGAAGCTTGGAAACTCTCGCCGAAAGAAAGGCTAAATGTCTTTGACAATGAGATCATCCCCCAAGAACTTCAACCACATCTCCACCTCAACCACAAATACGACGGCAAACAGCCTCTAGCCGTGCTCATCGTCGGTCAAACCGGCGCAGGCAAAACTCGCTTAGCCCCCATTCTGAGCCAAGCCATGGTAACCATCAACCGCCCGCCCGCACACTTCATAGCCGACACCTACAAAACCTATCACCCGCACTACACAAGCTGTCTCCAAAAGGCCCCGGAAAAGGCCTCTATCCTCGCTAGCCTCGACGCCAGGATATGGCTCACCATGGCCTGTGAGTACGCTATCGACAAGCGGCTTGACGTGTTGGTTGAGTCGGCGTGCCGCCACCCAGATGACTTTTGCAAGCTTGCCCTGATCTTTCACGAGCGTGGATATAATGTGCGGGTTGCGGTGCTGGCAGTCCCCGAGGTGCTCAGCCGCCTTGGTATACTGGTGCGATATCACCGGAACTTGCCAGAGGCGCAGTCTCGCGGTCTACCGCTGCGACTGACACCAAAGAAGGTGCACAATGATAGCTATGTGGGATTGGAGCATGCGCTGAGGTTTCTGGACGGCGACCCCGCGGTTGATGGGGTTATCGTTGTGCGTAGAGGGAATCTGCTGGCGTATCGGAACGAGAGATATGGGAAGGAAGAACGGAGGTGGAGGTTTGAGCCGTCGGCGTTGAAGGCACTAGAGAGGGAGAGGGTTAGGCATCTGTCAGAAGAGGAAGAACAGATAGCGATAGAGGATATTGAAGAACTAAAGAAAATCCAAGACCCAAAGTTGGAGGTTGAGATAAAGGAGATAGAGGAACTACTGGCAAAGCTCCGGGAGGGGGAAAAGGGAGACCAGCTTCCAGCTCTTGAACCGTTACATGCTGACGAGTTTATCACAAGAGAGCTGGAATGAATCACTACATAGAACGACGCATGGGATCTTGATAGGCAAAGAAAATGCGTTGGTTTATTACGATTGTTTGATCATGTCTCCCCGTCGGGAGCTAGGGTTGAGGCTGCAGCTTCGTCATTGTTATCAGGGGAGGCATTCTCAACAACTGGAAGCGGCCCCAGGCCGAGCACATCCTGGCCCCTGAAAAGCCATCTACAGAGCGCAAGGTAAATGCCATGCCTCTGGTGTCTCTCTTTGTTAGAGAGAGCGCCCCCGTCCACAGAGCGGAGGAGGCCCACTTCCATAAGCCGCTTGTAGAACCCAGTCTTGGCCGGGCCGCCCACAAGCAAGCTCATATCGTATCCATCTCCAAAGACATACATTTCCTCCGGGTACCTGTTGCGCATACAACACAGCTCGCGATAGCTTACCTTTAGAGGGGACATGTGAAAGTACCGCTCTCGCATCAGCTCGCCTTCGTCACAACCACTGCCAAACTTGACACACCGCTCGCACGAGTGCCGTTGGTAGTTATCCAATCTCTTCGCATCAGGCATGAACCGCCACTCCGGTAAAGCCAACGCCCTCCGCTCCAGCCCAGTGAACTCCCCAAACGCGCCAAACCTCCCCGCTCCCGCCTTCTCCAGAATATCCACCACCCTCTCCCGAACTAACTCGCTATCCAGTCCCGGAATCCGAACATAGACCCAGAAATCCGCTCCCAAACGAGCATAGCTGACCGGCGGCGCATCCAGGTCCGGCTTTCTTTCTTTTTCCTTTTCCTCTCCCCACTTATCATTAACATTCCCCGCCACTACTAATGGGATCTGCGTCTCCTTCCGTTCAGTCTCATCATCCACCCGCAACACACACCAAACACAATCCTCCCTCTCACACTGTTGACACCGCACCGCCAACCCCGCATTCTTATCCGCCGCCCCCGCCAAGGAACATCGCAGCCCTTCTACCTCACATCGCAGACACTTCAGGCACTGCGCCTCCCACGCTCCCTCGTCCCATCCTAGGCTGTGGAGCCCGTGCTACTAGTAGCATGGATCCAGGTACGTAGTACGGCACGACGAATTATCTCTTCATCGGCGTCAGCGGGGGCAGTGTCAAGGTTGATGAGGCTGTCGATGAGAGAACCTAGTTCCAAGGAGTTACGCCAGGAGAAGAGGTTCGCTTTACGTGGGGAATTGGTGTTGGCGGAGAAGCCTGCGGGTGGCCAGCGGGAGGATTTGACGAGGCATACGGCGTAGAGAGAGGTGATGGCTTCGAGGCGGGGGGAGATCATTGTGTTCTTCCTCCTTTAAAGGTTTGGGGGATTCTGCGGAGAAGTGAGTGATATAATTTTAATGACTTACCAATTGTGTAGATGGCGGTGATACCAGGAGCTCTGTAAAGGTAGAGAAAAATTCGACCTGAGAGCCGAAACAGTAATACTGGGTGTATATAAACATCCCTCTCGGCACGGCTGTCCAAGAACAAAGTCTTTTAGCACCGCATCGAGATCGTCGGTAACGGCCATGGTGCGCGCGCGCCAGAACTTCATAGAAGGGCCAATCTACATGTCAATGAAGAGTAGGTGGGTAGACAAAAAATAGGCGGACTTAAAGATATCACGCCACCATGCTTTGTTACAGACCCAAAAGCGTGAATGCCCGCTATCACACACCAGGAAGTAACACAATCCACTGCAACTGGGTATTCAGTGTAGTACTTGTTTGTGAACCTATTCCTTAACGAGACCCGGGCCAACCTTTTCCAGACCTGATGCTTTTCCAATGCGAACAAAAGACACCAGAACGAAAAAAGAGGTTAAGTCACTTGTCCTTTCCACCAAAAAAGATGGACTGTCGGCAAAAACGCTTCCACACACTACCGCTCATAGTTCCAGAACTATCCACCAGCATGATGGTCGTAGGGCCCCAAAATCGTCAGGTCATCCTCGTCAGTCGTTTCCAGCAAGATTCAACAATTACTCCTTGGTTGGCTTCCAACCTAGGACCTAGCCTCCTCCAGTTCCAGTTCCAATTGCCTAATCCGCTCGCTCTGCTCCTGCGAGCCCGACCCCACACGTTTTTTCAGAATCTCGACATCAGCCGCAAGCTGAGAGATGATCTGACTTTGTGCAGTGATCTTATCACCCTGTGCAGTAATAATCTTGTTCTGGTGCTCAAATAATTGTTTGATCTGCTCTAGCATCACGTTGTCTGAGGACGTGCTCGGTGTTGAAGCCAATGTAGCAGTTGTGCGAGACACCGGCGGCGAGGAGGATTGAGGAGCTTTGACTGGCGAGGGAGGTTTTGCCTGGGTAGGTGGTGCAGTGATAACGGGAGACCGCACCGGCGCCGTTGCGCGGGCTGCAGGTCTCGAGATCTCTTCGAAGCTTGAAGTCTCAGCCTCGTCATTGTCAGACTCATCGGCATCCTGATACTTGTTCGCCATATTAGAGATTGATGCCTTCTGTTCAGCTGCAGTTGGGGGAGCGTGGTGAACAGCGGGTGCAGGCTCTGGCTCCTTCTTTACGACCGGAGCGGGGGCAGGGGCGCGAACCGGAGCGGCCGCCACAGGCTTGAAGTCCGCGGGAACCTCAACCGGAGCATTGCCTTCGTAAATACTCTCAAGGTCAATCTTGACAGGAACACCAGTTTTGCCATCGAGCCACTCCTTGGCCGACACTGCTGGCTTGAGACCAATGGCGGGAGGGTAAATGTCAGACTGGAAAGTTTCGGCTCTGCGGGGAACAGTGAACGAAATGGGCTCAATGTACGTGTCGTTGACGGTTTTGAATGCCCTCATGATCTCATTTTCATGGACCTGATCATGTTAGGTGCTGTTTGATTTTGGAGAGCTCCAATACTTACGTTGATTCCACGGCGCGGCAGGAAGGCGATTCCTCTCTGCGGTTCAGCCGACTTATACTCGGATAAGAACTCAAATTTGTCATTCTCGTACTCGAAGTACCGAATGTTGCCATCGCTGTTATTCTGTCAGATGAAGCTGCCATGACCTGGGGGATATAAGTGCAACATACCCCTTTCCAGCGAGATAGAGACAGTTTGAGCCATCGTCTGAAATACCGGATATTAGAGTTGTCTTGTCAGAAGCACAGCGAGTACGCACCCCAGAACGGCATACAAATGCCCGAGATGGAATCGAGGGATGTGAAACCTCCAATGGGGTCCTTTCTACCGGGCTCCCACAAGCCGATCTGTCGCTCGCTCATGCGCGAAAAGCCAGTCGTGGCGATACGGTTGTGTTCTCCCATCCACACAGCGCGGCTGTTTTTGGCGCCCTCGTGACCGGCATACTCGTGCACCGGCGACTGTTGACGGACGTCCCACACACGCAGTTTCTTGTCACGGGACGTAGTCACCAGGAATGCGCCATTGGCACTCCACGAGAGACTCTGTACGATGTCGGGGTGTTTAAGAGTAAGGGGTGCTTGACCTGTGCCAATGTCCCACAGCTTGATGGTGAAGTCACCCGAGGCCGAAGCCAGGATGTTTTCGGCGGCCGGGTTGAACAAGACCTGTCCGACTTTCCTACGGGGATCAGCAGTAGACAAGCGGTCATATTGGTTATAACGCACCTCGAATGTCCCGTCAGCCTGCTGGCGGGGGAGACGTCGGGGACCTCTTCGGCATCTGTATAGAGTGTGAAATCATGAGGCACCTGCCAGATGAAGACCTTGCCATCGTCTGAGGCCGAGGCGATGATGTGATCGTTGAAGGGGTGCCAGTCGGTGTCAAGGACGGCGGCTGTGTGGCCGCGAAAGAGGGGTATTTGGTCCGGAAGCTTTCCCCGCTCGCCGAGGGGAATGACTGCGAATGCGCCGCCGCCGCTCGACTCCCAATTGACTGATAGGTACTCGGGATTTGCCTGGAGAAGAATTGGCAGGTCAGCACGCGAGACGCTGGCGACAAACGGCGACAGTGGCGAGCTGCAGCTACCTTGACGAGGTTGGTGTCCCATGCATTACGGCTAATGTGCAGATTGTCGTAGCAGAACTCCTTTCTGGTATTCTTGCCAAAGACGTGTCCTGGGATTCGTCGCTGGTCAGCAGGGCAGGAACCGCAAATTGGTGCTGGAGCTCGTCCGTAGCTCTCGTGGGTCCGTCGCACTCACGATATTTCGACGCGCGCACGAATCGGCCAGCCATGGTGTATGCACTGGCGGTCAGTGGTGGATAGCACAAGATCAGCTCCAAGGTGAGGCCACGAATACTCTGCGCAATGCGCTGGAAAGATGGGGTTGGCGGCTTAAACTGTCGAATGTTCAAGGCTAGTAAGATTGAACGCGGCTGAGGCGGCGGGGCAATGGTCTGTTCAACCCCTGCAGGCCTCATCGCTTCCCCACAATTTTGATCTTGGTCTCGATTGCAACTGCCCCTCCGTTATCTCGAGGCGTGACATTTCAACAATGCGCGTTTCGGGCTTGGACCTCCCCGGGCTTCAACAAGACAACGATGAGCCCTTGAACCAACAGCAAAAACAGAGATATGTATAGTTTAACCAATAAAGATGGTATCATTTAGTTGGTTCTGGTATTATACAGCTGATAATTACGGTATGAACATAAGTTAAGACAATCTCCCGGTTCAACATAGTTGGTCGGATGGTGTAGTTGGTTATCACGCTAGTCTCACACACTAGAGGTCCCCAGTTCGAGCCTGGGTTCGATCAATTTTTGCCGTCCTGTCCAGACTAACCTTCTTTTTTTCGGGATGCCTCCGATAAGCGTCTTATCGGTGCTGGTTCATCTGGGAGCATCTACCAACCAGACCATCCTCCGACAGACTTACAACGAACGCAAACTGTGTCACACAGCAATGACGCCGCCATTCTATTACTGCTGACAGAAAGCCTGGGTGTAGAATGACGTAGCTCTCTGGTTTTGAGCAAACGGAAACGACCGAATCCCCGTGCCCGACAAGAGCTGTCGCTTTGTGACGCAGCCTTGCGGTATACATTTCGGCATGGCTAGCAAGGGGAAATCCCGTTGGGCCGATGACGAGAGCGACGCAGCGATAGAAGCGCAAAGGAAACGAGAAAAAGAGGAAAAGAAACGCATTAAGGCTGAGAAGGTGCGGAAGCAAGAGCAAGAAAGGCAAGCCTGCGAGGCTGCAGATTGTCAGCCAGCTCCAGGAGCGCACGCTGTCGGCGATGACGGCACGGAGAGACCCCCCGCAAAACGAAGGCGACTTTCGCCTGAGCTTGACACGCCCACACCAGCCGTAAGCAACCCCAATGCCAACCCAAAGCTCTTGCGCTTCGACGGCGGCGGGTTCGGCAGGTGTCGCAGCGTCGAGAACTACGACAAGCTCAATGATATCGAAGAGGGCGCATATGGGTGGGTGGCTCGCGCGCAGGAACAATCCACGGGGAAAATTGTGGCGTTGAAAAGATTGAAGATCGACCCCAAGGATCGCAGTGGACTCCCTGTCACAGGCCTTCGGGAGATACAGATCTTGAAGGACTGCGATCACAGAAATGTGGTCAAGCTACAGGAGGTAGTGGTGGGCGATGACACGAGCAAGATTGAAAAGTATGTTTTTATCAAACCGAATCCGGTTGGCTTCAGCTGATCAGATATAGCATCTTTCTCGTCCTTGAGTTCGTCGAGCATGACTTCAAGAGTATCCTTGAGGATATGCCCGAGCCTTTCCTCGCGTCCGAAGTGAAAACCATCCTTCTACAGCTAGCCTCCGGTGTCGCCTACCTCCACGACAACTGGATCATCCACCGTGACCTCAAAACCTCAAACTTGCTACTTAACAACCGCGGCCAACTCAAGATCGCCGACTTTGGCATGGCGCGCTACATTGGCGACCCGCCGCCACCAGACCTGACCCAACTTGTTGTCACGCTGTGGTACCGTGCCCCAGAACTTCTACTCGGCGCCACTCGCTACGGGCAGGCCATCGATATGTGGTCTATCGGGTGCATCTTCGGCGAACTGCTCACTCGGGAACCACTGTTGCAGGGAAAGAACGAGGTCGACCAGCTCGCCAAAATATTTGAGCTCTGCGGCCTTCCCACCGAAGAGACTTGGCCTTCGTTCCGTCGGCTGCCCAACGCTCGCGCCTTGCGGTTACCACCCAAACGGCCGGGACACGCCTCCGGCTCTGCGGTGCGCGCCCACTTCCCGCTCCTCACGGGCGCAGGCGTCGCCCTCCTCAACAGCCTCCTAGCGCTCGACCCGGAACAGCGACCATTAGCGCGCACCATGCTAGAGCACGACTATTTCAAGCAGGATCCCAAACCCAAACAAGAGGCTATGTTCCCGACCTTTCCCAGCAAGGCGGGCCAGGAGCGCCGGAGACGGAGGCAGACGCCGCTGGCGCCGGTCAGGGGTCAGCAAGTAGCAGAGCTGGGGAACATGGATTTTAGCGGTATATTCTCTGGAAGAGAGAGGGAGGAGCGCGGAGGAGGCTTTTCGCTCAGGATGGTCTAGCCCAGTTGGGTCATCCCACGAGCCTGCAAGCAAGCGATGTTGTGCCGGGGTTGCAAACATTGATGCTAGCTAGTATGCGTTCGTCTTGCCTCGCCTTGCCTGCGCCGAGGCTACGACAGGGTAGAGACATGCACGCTACCAAAATGTATAGATACACCTGCAACCACACAGGTGACTACACGCTAACCAACCGTCTGTATGTCTATCGGCTTTTTAATGCACCCTAGACCTGACAGCTCTAGCTCCCAACACGCAGAACGTGTTTACAGTAGCCCGGTTATCTGCTAAATATAGAGAAAACATTCCGTCCATTATACCCCCTTGCTCGGCAACTAGACACGCTATACCTGATACCAGACTCGCCATCTCTTGTCCCCACTAGCGAAATCGATGTAATCTCCGTCTGTTTCGCCATGCTGTCTTTGGCCTCATCTTTTGACCTCGTCCTCTCTATCTCGGTGGTTTCTCAGTATGCACCAGACCAAGCTACCATCCCAAAATCAAACAGTCTAAACTCTACAGATGGAAAGTTCATTAGACTGCCCAATATCTGCAAATGTCATTAGTTGCCGTGTTTAGCATACATGTACCACAACCACAACCATCTTCAACTTTTTTAATCTGAACCAAGAGCCAATGATGATCCAAACAACAAGGATGAGAAATAAGCCAACGTTCTTTACCCAACGCCATTATCTCGGTGTTCCCCAAACTATAGACCATGAAGTAACCACCTCCATTCTCATCTAACTCCACATCCCCTCACAGCATTACAAGACATAGATGATCCACTTCAATAATCGCATCTCACGTTGTTGAAAAGTTAGACGAACGCACCAAAGCCCGCGACAAACCATGTAAAGCTGAAGACGGTCAAGATGCTCATGACAACCGCGCCGCCAACTGCTCTCCTCTCCATAACAGACAAGCCACCATTACACGTGACGCAGACAAACTGGTCAGAGTCAACAGCCGGCTTGGGAGTGTAAAGGCCAAAGGTGAAACCAGTAAAGGGTGCGAGATATCCCGGATCAGCGGTTTGCGTGACAGAGCCGTCTGAGTCATGGATTATCAGCGTGTATTGCTCAACAGGCAGAGGGTTGGCAATATTTGCGGACTGGAAGGCCGCAGTATCCCAGGTGTATGATCCCTTGGTAGCAAAAGTCATGTTCTGTGTTAGTGTCCACGTCTGCTTGACAGCCGAGATCTTGAGGTCGACGGCCGTGGGTGTGGCCTGCAGGTTGGTGTAGTTCCAGCCCCAGGTCACGAAATCCTTCATCTTATACAGTTGTGTGCCGTCCGTGATGGCCGGCGTGAGCATCACTACGTTACCAGCTGGGTCCTGTGGGTTGAACATGGTGTGGTTGCCCCCGGCCGTCCTTGTGCCATTGCCCTTCGCCAAAGTTCCTGTTGTGGTAGCCGAGCCAGTCTGACTTCTACCTCCAGTGTTCAGGTTGGTCTGTGGGACACCTGTTGATGTCGTTCGCCCGGTATTCTCAGCCGTCGTCCCTGTAGGTGTCGGGGTTGGCGCTGGCGCTGCGAGTTGCTCTGTTAGCAGGGTTATGAACAGACACTGTGTGCAGAATTTGTCATACTTGAATTGTCATCTTGTCGCACCACCAGTGTGTCCATCGCTGGGAGAATCCTTGGCCACAATCCAGACGCAGAAGCCGCAGGCGTAACAGAGAGAATGATAATGGCCAGTTGGCCTATTGACCAAGTTGTCCGCATGGTGCCGGTTCTTTTTTTTTTTCGGACGTAACAGTCGTGGATAATAAGACGAGGTGTCTGCTCACGCTATGGGAAGCAGTTTGCTAAGTCCTCAGGCCGACGCGAGTACAGAGCAGGAGCCTAGATACGCTGCTTAACCTCGGAGAAATAAGGTTGCGGTGGTAGTCGTCGTCGTCGTGGACCGGTGCCGGGTCGAGGGGTTTTTTTTTTT
>Ga0247765_1000065_pt1 | contig 80018 bp, 94 predicted proteins | sample UWRJL106311C6_FD_179949 | JGI IMG/M metagenome (GOLD analysis project Ga0247765, IMG submission 179949) | Plant litter microbial communities from Arlington Agricultural Research Station in Wisconsin, United States - UWRJ-L106-311C-6 | ecosystem: Environmental > Terrestrial > Plant litter >... | reverse complement strand
CCTTCCACCCAAAAAAAAAAAAATCCCGCGGTGGTGTTTCGGTGCAATTCGTATAAGTCGTCGGCTCGGAAAGGTCGGTGACCTACGACTCAGTTACACGCTTATCTTGCCGTGCTCTCCGGCTTCAACCTTCAGATCGAGCATCGAATCTCGCCTTCTTATTCACTTGTTTACTATCGTTTTGGACTACTTTTGCTGGGTATTGGAGAAATTACAAAATGGCTGATCGTAAGTCAACATCCGAGTCTCCTCACAAACGCACTCCCACTGTACTACCTAACTTCAAAAACAAGCGCCAATTAAAAACATGTGGTAACCAATGGACAATAGAAAACACTTTCCTCTACGCCCTGAGCTCCAACAATGCCTGGGCAGGCTACAAGGCGCATCAGAATCCCAACTTCTTCCCCAAGCTGGCTAGCGGCCAGGCACCCCAGATCCGTGAGTCTTGTCTTTGAATCGGCGAGATGGTTGGTGGTTGTCTAACACGGTTCTCATGCAGTCTGGCTCGGCTGCTCCGATTCCCGCTGTCCCGAGACGACAATCCTTGGCCTGCAGCCCGGCGACGTGTTTGTGCACCGCAATATTGCCAACATCATCTCGGCAACGGACATCAACACATCCGCCGTGATCGAGTACGCCGTGGCACACCTCAAAGTGAAGCATGTTGTGCTGTGTGGCCACACATCATGCGGCGGTGCCATCGCATCACTGGGCGACTCGCGCATCGGCGGAGTGCTCGACACATGGCTGACGCCGCTCAAGGCAGTGCGGCAGGAACACGCCGAGGAGCTTGCTAACATCAAGGACGATAAGCAACGTGCAGTGCGCATGGCTGAGCTCAACGTACAGGCTGGCGTCAAGGTGCTCATGGCTAACTTCACCATTGGCGAGGCGATTCGCGAGCGGGGGCTCGAGGTTCATGGGTGTCTTTTTGATATCGGCAGCGGCCGCATTCGCGACCTCGGCTTCGGCACCAAGGGAGGCGGCTTCGGCAGCGCTGATGATGTCGTGCGCGGTAAGCATGCGCAGCTTGTCTTCCGCGGTGGCAATGCTTCCATGTCGGTCCGATGAGAACCCATGGCAATCAGGCATGAAAACGAATGATGTGTAATTTGGATTGAAATCTTGCAAGTATGGGCAAAATCAGCGAGATGCATCGCGGGGTAAATTCATTTGGGATACGGGATACGGGAGTCTGGAAACGTTTTTACGGCGAGATTAGTACTTAGCGTAGGTAGCCTGAGCATGTCATATGGATGAGATTTGACCTGGCCATTCCGTTTGTCCATTGCTTCAGTATAGTTGCGGAGGGAAAAGCACCCAGTGTGCCCACTGAAGATCGATCAACATATACGTACCCTTTGTGCGTGTGTCGAACTCGGCTACATATCTATATAGGAACCTAGCCCGAGCCGAGCAGTTATCGGCGGCAAGTAAACGTAAATAACTGTGGGATTTTCCCTACTAAACCGCTTAGGTGTTTGCTTCCGGTACATTTCTTTCGTTTTTGGGGCGACGGCCGTCTGGGATGCCGTCGGTGAGTACATGTAGATTACGAACTCTCATTGTCTACGTTGAAGCCCAAGCGACTGACTCCACGAGGCATCATAGCGTATATCCATAGAACTTGGTAGGTACCTAGATGGCGCCCACCCTCAGTCTCCCTCCGACGACAGAAGAAGCTTCCGATGCGAGGAAGACAGAAGGCAGTCAGCACCGAGCAGCATTCGGTCGTTGTCTAGCAAAGCTTACAGCTCCCCTGCACTCGGATGTGGATAGTGAAATGCCCGGCAAGTGGTGAGCACCGACCCAGTCAGAAGAGAGATGATTTGCAGCCACGGCAGTGAGTTGTTATACCCGCGGTCAGGATGAGCGACATGTGCAGAAGGATTGGCTGCATTCCCATCGAGGTTCCGAGCAGTCTCCAAAATGGACTATGTCTTAGAGCATACCTACATGCAGATGTGTCTTGGTTGACGTCGGGAAACAAACTTTGAGGAGCTCAGATTGGACTGGACGTGTTTATTCCCTATGGTAAACGAATGGACTTTAGCATGACTCTACCAGGAAAATGGGTTTCTAAGGTTTCAGAGCTTTGGAAATTGCATTACTCATTCTCGACACGACGTTAGCTCGGAGTATGGCCAGGAAAGGCCTCAATGGCATCTCAAGGGTTGAGAAGAACTCAATCTTGTTCATCTCGGTATATCGAAGCGATGGATACCTACCTTAGGTCCCTAGTCATCACGACAGCCCCTGATCGCATCATCTGCTCCTGCCTTGTCGGATGACAAGCACCCCACCGGCACCAAAAGCCTCAAAACCGGCTTCATTGCTCAAAACAAAGACTCGCACTCTCCATCACAACTTCCAAATACAATACATGTACCGACAAACCTTTGTCAGCTGAGAACATTGCGGACGCCGACGTCATTTGTCTGCCTTTGGTACAAGGATCCCCTGTAAGCACAACGCTCTCAGCGGACAAGCTCAGCCAAGCAACGGGACAACAGCCTGAAGCGGAGAGCCAAGGCGCCGCCCAGAAGGCTTGACATTCTTGACGAAGCCGCCCAGCATCGCAGCAGGTGGTTTTTGACATCATTCTCACCAACCTCATACCAATCATTGACCTAACCGGGGGCTCCGGAGAGGACCTCCAAATGCCTCTCGCCATCCTCTCCGATGCCCAAATTCGGGGGCTCCTCGAGAACCTAACCCTCCAGGAGCTCATGGGCTTTCACGGAATTCTCCGGGCCGCGCTGCATGAGTATTCGACCCAGACGCAATCCTCGGCGCACCAGCCCGAGCGCACCTCAGTATATAGCAGCACCACGGGTGCCACGACGCTGTTCATGCCGTCGAGCAGCCCCGTCGGCAACGGTGTTAAGGTCATCACGCTCACGACGGCCGACGGGACCAGCGAATTCACCAATCGCGAGGACCCACCCCCTGTCATCCACCCCACCGGCGCCATCACCCTGTTCTCCCCACAGGGCGAGCTGGTCGGCCTCCTCCACGCCAGCACTCTTACTGCATTCCGGACCGCCCTCGCCTCGCTCTGCCTGGTCGCTAAGCGCGCCAGCGTTCGCACCTTGACCGTGTTTGGCTGCGGCGAGCAGGCCTACTGGCATGTGCGACTAGCGCTACTACTCCGAGGGGACACCATCCGCCAGGTCAACTTTGTAAACCGAAGGTTCAGTCCAAGCTGCGCAGCCGTGCTCAAGCGGTTGTATGCCGTGCCGGCCGAGGTCAAAGCCCGGGAGGGGTGGACCGAGTGTACGTTTGGTGTTCTTACGCCGGGCTATGGTGAGTATGAACGGCTGTTGGAGAAGCAGATTCTGGAGGCCGATATCATCTTCTGCTGTACGCCCGCGACCGAACCTCTGTTTCGCGGCGCATGGTTGACGACTCATGAAGCGAGAAGGATGGGGAGGTTGATTGTGGCGATTGGGAGTTACACACCGAGGATGCGTGAGCTGCCAAACGATATCATCAGGCAAGCTGTGCGGCCACATGAGACGGGCCATCGGCATTTCCACAAGCATGTTGTTGAAGGAGGTGTTGTCGTGGTGGATACATTGGATGGAGCATTGAAGGAGGCGGGCGAGATTATTGATGCGGGTTTGCTACCGACGCAGGTGGTTGAGTGAGCTGATTATCATCCCTTTTTCTTCGTCTTTGTTAACGCTGTGAATAGACTTGGAGAGCTAGTCATGCTCAACGACAGTGCGCTGCCGATTCCCGAGGGAGGAGAGCGTGACGATGAAATCACGTCCGAGACAGCAAGCACCGCCACGGTCAACAGCGCTTCTACCGACTTGTCTCATGATCTTGAGAAGCTCGATATACACCATAACCACTCGGCTATGTCCAACCTCTTTGGTGTATCCGCCGGTGGTGGCTCGCCCACGCAACATAAGCTATCTTTCTCGCTCGGGCTTCATAGGAGATCCGGGTCGGTAGACAGACAGAGGGAGAAGAAGAAGAAGAACGATGCCCTCGCAAAATGGCTAGCCGGAGGAAATGTCATTTATAAGAGCGTCGGGTTGGGGTTGATGGACTTGACGGTGGGGATGCATTTGGTCAAATTTGCCAGGGAAAAGGGAGTGGGCAGTCATGTTGAGGGGTTTTGAGAAGTTGATAGTTGTAGCGCTTGAGATACCATGTGGCATTCGGATTCTAGTGCTGGGGATTTTGTGGGGGTTATGGTATAGGGCAGGGTAGGAATTGATCATGCTTTGTTGATGGATGATACGGGTTTTGATGTCTGTACCTCCTTTGCCCATAACACCTAGGTGTGGTGAAACCCTCAGAGGTAACAATGTACCCGCTGCTAAGCATGCTTCCCAGCACGTACCTACCGAGGAGGAGCAGTCTCAGTTACATGCCCAGAACAAAACCTCGGTATTCGCCTTGCAACATAAAGTAGGTGCCTAGCTTGGGGAAATAATGGTGACAGCCAAACTCAAAACATGCTACTGTATGATTTATCTACCAACCAGTTGACACCGGCTCCCACATAGATTGATCAATAACCAGTGCATGCATATATCGCATGTGCAGTGTTTGGAATCCGAGCGTGCAAATCTGATGGAAGGGGAGCCGGTCCCATTATTATTATTATTGGGTTGACTACCTAGGTACCTAGGCAAGTACAAGATCTACCTTTGGCAAGTTTTGCGGAGTCAGGTTGGTACCTGGTATTAACGTTAGGAATGGTACTCTAATGTGGCTTTGAAGCTACTATGGGCACCTGGGGTGAGCATGTATGGGAAAGGAGCAGACGCGGAGATTACTGCTACGTATCACCGAGTACATATATAGCGTGGAGATGCCTGTAGTATTAGCTACCTAGTTGGGTAGTTAGTTAGAGGTACCTTGTTTATCGAATCCCTGCCGCTTCGCTGAAAGCTGACTTGCTTGTGACATCAACCTGCAGTGATCTCGGAACGAGCCTTGCAACCGCCCAGTTTTGCTGCAGTGACCCATCTGCAGTGACCCGTCTGCAGTTTTTTTTTTCCCGTTCCCGCTCTATGCATAGGAGACATGGATATGGGTGTGTACGAAATGCCAATATTCCCGACTATTGAAAATGTCACATCTGGCACCTGGGCAGGAAGTGCAACCCTACACCCTACCGCGACATGAATAGGTATGAGAGTACATGGGGCACTTTACTTTGCTCGCTGGCTAGTCCTTGACATTACCTATTTCTGTATACCTACCATGGTCGTCGGTGGGATAATCACCGCTCGTGCATTTGGTTACGCTGGCGGGTAGGATACATCGGGAGAGAGGGGTATAAGTCCATTAGAACGCCGTCATGGATTACAATGGGACTCCGCCGTCGTTGCATGGTCGCGACAAACTGAGATGGCCCCTTCGATGCTTGTTGTAGCCTTCGCGCTGCTGGCCGCATCCGCCAGTGCTAGACCGCAAGACGCCAACACCAAGCGGCAAGCATCACAGCTCCGAAACAATTACGACTTCATAATCGCAGGCGGAGGAACAGCAGGCCTCACTGTGGCGGACCGTATCACGGCTGCGTTTCCTGGAAGTTGGTGGCTATCACATCTCTCTGCTCCTTCAAGTCCCGGTGGTGCTGACGTTCTTATAACAGAGACGGCCTTGGTTATAGAATACGGTGAGATCCAGGAGGCGCCAGGGTCGTTCGACCCGCCCTCGCTCTGGCAGACACCGACACCTGGACAAGCGCGAACTTGGACTTTCAACTCCCTGCCAAGCCCGGAGATGAGGAACAAGACGGCCTTTGTGCTCGTGGGCCAGGTTGTTGGGGGCAGCAGTGCTACTAATGGCATGTTCTTTGACCGGGGCTCGCGTTTCGACTACGATGCTTGGGTCGACGCTGCTGGAGACGGTGATGGTGCTGGCTGGGGCTGGAAAGGCCTGTTCCCCTACTTCAAGAAAAGCGTAACATTCACGCCGCCACCTTCTGGGGTAGCTAAGCGCTATGGCTTTACCTGGGACAGCTCGGTGTATGGCGGTTCAACTCCTATCCACTCCATCTTCCCTCCGTTCCAGTGGGCCGATCAAGGAGTTATGGGGCAAGCGTGGAAAGAACTAGGGGTCCAGAAACCGCGGGAGTGTGCTGGTGGCAACAAAGAGGGAGCCTGCTGGGTGCCAACATCTGCGGACCCCGTGACGGCTCGACGATCGTACTCGCGTCTCGGCCACTACGATGCAGCCAGGAGGCCCAACTATGATCTGCTAATCAGGCACCAGGTCATCCGGGTTGTATATCCGCGAGGGCTGAAGTCGGGGGGACCACCAACGGTCGAAGTACGGTCACTGGCCGACAACCATATCTTCAATATCACAGCCAAAGCCGAGGTCATCGTTTCTGCCGGCGCTTTCCACACCCCGACGGTATTACAGCGAAGCGGTATCGGGCCGGCGGCGTTCCTCAAATCAGCGGGAATCCCCGTGGTCCTCGATCTACCCGGTGTGGGATCCAATCTACAGGACCATGGCGGGCCGCAGGTAAACTGGAACTGTACGTATACTTATCTCTGTCAACAGGACAAACAGGAAAACGCGCTGATATGAGGGGGTAGACACCAACCCAGACAACTGGAGTCCAATCCCATCGAGCCTGCTTGATCCAGCCTTCATGGCCGACGCCATTGCAGGCTTCAACGAAACCCCGGCACGGGGACCATACACCCTCGCCTTGGGCAACAGCGCGCTATACCTCTCCCTCCCGCATGCATCGGGAACATCCGGGGCAGCCGCCGCCATTGTGGCCAAGATCCGCGCCATGGTTTCGGACGGAACCGCGGCATCATACCTCCCGCCGTCCTACCGCAATGACCCTGCTATGATCGCTGGGTACAAATCCCAGCTCCTCGCAACAGCCCATCTACTGGCCAACCCAGAAGCACCCAGCCTCGAGACACCTTGGGCAACCGGCCCCGGTGCCTGGGCGTTCTTACTGCACCCGTTGAGCCGCGGGACAGTGCGGCTCAATCTGACGGACCCCTTGTCCCAGCCGGCGCTAGACTACCGTGCGGGAACCAACCCGCTCGATTTCGATCAGCACCTCGCCCATGTGCGGTTCCTGCGCAAGATTATCACCACGCCGACCATGCGTCGTCTCGGCGCCGTTGAGACTGCCCCGGGGAGTTCTGTGCAAAGTGACGCTCAGTTGATCGAGTTTGTGAAGGATTCCATTATCTTGTCGTTTCAGCATCCGTATGGCTTTTCCAGTTCCCATTGAGAATCTGCAGTTTGGCTGATGAGGCGACCGTATTAGGTGTTGCACCGCAGCCATGCTGCCCAAAGATAAAGGTGGCGTCGTCGGGTCGGATCTCAAGGTACACGGCGCAGCGGGCCTACGGGTGGTGGATATGAGCATTTCACCCTTATTGATTGGGTCACATTTGAGTGCGACTGCGTATGCCGTGGCCGAGAAGGTGAGTATGTTGATGACATTCCAGGCCAGGAGATGCTGACTGGGATACCTATCTAGGCTGCGGATCTGATTGTTAAGGAGTGGTCAAGGAGGGGATGATGAGGTCAAATACTTGGTGTGTGTGACGATAAATCATAAGTAGCGATGTCGATGGTCTATTGGAACAAACTGGACCAGGTAGGTTGCTTCGTTCATGGCGTCTCCCTAAAATACCTTTTTGGTGGAACGACCTCGCTCATTTCACGCGAGATGGGGGGGGGGAAAAAGGGCAGGTAGCTGTCAGAGTTGTAGTCAGCTTATTTACATATGAATATTTTGAACTCTGAGATGAAAAAGGAAAAGAGCTACACTGCCCCCCCCCCCCATAGTCTTTGCTGTTTGGGTGTTAGGCGCTCTACAGAATAGGTTACTAACGCTGACCCCTGCATTCCCAGCACGCATTGCCCATCTGTTGCACTAGTGACCGGAATCTCGGGAAAAATGAACGTCAACTTCATGAACACTCACTCACTGACTGTGCTTATTACTGAGTGTCGTTTCCCCCCCTACCCCCCCTTTCTTTTTCATTTGAACTTTTGATGAAGAAAAAGCCTCATTGGGGTTTTCCATTCGACAAGATTCATACCGGTAACTTACCTCACATACCTGAAGAGATGTAAACGACACACTGATTCGACTTCAAAACGGCACTGCATTAGATTGACACCAATCAGTCAGCAAACGCAACCCAACTCCAATCACTTATTACGGCACTTCCCGGACCCAACTTAGCCGGTACAGCCTTACCTAGGTAGATAACCCCACCATGGCCTGGACGCGCCTTCCCTTCCTGCTCCACAGCCTCGTAGAAACCGGCGCAGCCTTCACCTTCACCTTCCGTCCGAAAATCCAGCTCCCAGGCGCCTCTCCCGAAACAATACTCGTCCTTCGCAGTTACGGCGCTCTACTATGGGCGACCGTGTTTCTCGGCGGGTATTTCGGGGTCCGGAACAAGTACGATGGTAGCTCGGTGGCGTTTGGGCTGTCCATGGCCTTTTATCATGTTTTCCCCATTTACAGGGCATATGTCCGGTTGCTTTCCCGGCCGGGGAAACTTGGAGAGCAAAGAGTGCTGGGGGGACCAAAGGTGCACTTGTTGGTGCATTTGGTGTGTCTTGGAAGTCTGGTAGCCGCTGTCCTGGGAACTTGATTTTTATTATTATTTGTTGATGTTACTTGGTATCCAGCACAGGATATTGGGGACAGTTCAGATTTAGATTCAGCCTGGTTTATGGTGCCTCGCTGGGGACCGTGTTCTTGTATATAGTTTTAACTCCGGAATAGCTTCAGACCCTCTTCTTCTACGTCAACACCACCCATCTCTTCGTCCGAGACATCTTCCTCCTTGAGCTCCATCTTTTGTCCAAACAGGGCACCAAAAAACCTGTCAATGGCTTGATCCTCCCATGACCTGCGGTCTTCGGGCGCCAAGAAGTTTTGGAGCTTCTCGTGTACCGTGAACCGCAACTTTCTCCCTTTGCTGGCTCTCCGGTCTACAATTTTCTTTGACTTGGCATCGCCTCGGGCAGCCCATCTGACCGTGGGGACTGACTCCCCTGGAGCCCCCGCATCGACGCTCCGTTGATCGACGAGCTCCTTCAGGAGAAGTTGATAAAAGTCGGCATCATCGTAGATGTTTTTGTCCTCTTCAACCTTCTTCGCCGCTTGCGCGGGCGCACAAGATCGAGGTGTGCGAGCTTTCTTGATCAGGCGATCGGAATTGAGCATCTGGCCGTCCAGATATGACAAGAGGGTTTCGTTGGTGTTTTCGATGAGTTCCCGTTTTTGTATTGTCCCAGCTTGTTTCTTGATTCTCTCGGACCATTTTCCCAGAATCTGTCGCCTTTTTGCTGCGGCAACGCTGTCCATTTCCTCCATGGTTTCCCAGATCTCCTGGCTAGAGGAGTCGATATCGAGGCTCCTCTTCCTCTTCATGCCTGCCTTTGCTTTGCTGTCTGGCAACAGACTGTGGCGAACACTGTCGATAGTATTCCACAATTTGAGTGCCGCCTCCTCGGCCGCTTGATACGGCTCTGACCCGGCTTCGTCGCTGTGGTCAAGTAAGCTGAATGTGTTTGCAGCCACCAAGGCTTTCTGGAGTCGGACTCGAAGATTTAGAATCGAATCAAAGGCGCGTCTTTGGGTGCGGATAGCTGCACCCTTTATTGCTTCTTCCTTGGCCTTTTGCGAAATTGTGTTTACCACAATCTTCTCGCTGTTGCCCATCATGTCACGAATTTGACTGTGCCCGTTGTCGTCCTTAGCACTCTTCCGGCGAGACACCGTCTCGTGGAGCGCAGGCTTGCTCTTTTTGCGATCGCCGACCTCCTCCTCGTTGTCATCTTCGTCTTCATCATCTTCATTGTCATCCTCTTCATCCTCATCATAATCACCCTCATCCTCGCCCTCATCCTCATCCTCATCCTCAGACACCTCTTCGGCTTCGTTGTCGAACAACAGCGCGCCGTTGCGCTCGTCTTCAGTCTCATCCTCGGAGTCGCCCTCATCATCCTCTTCATCCTCAACCTCAGATTCGTCCTCTTCCTGATTATCAGACATTAAGTCAATCGCAGTCATCCGCTTCTTTATCCGCCCGTTTCCCACTGATGCTGATGCCTCGGGCTTCAATTTGGACTTTGACTTGGACCCAGCAAACTTGAACCCCCTTAATTTCTCCTCGTCGCTTTCCGCCAACGCCTCATCGCTGTCAATCTCGAAATCGTCGTCGACATGATCGACCTCTAGGTTGGCGGTTTCCGGGTCGTCAAACCCCTCATTTTCCTCGCTCCCTTCTTCTTTTTCCTCCTCCTCCCCCTCTTCCTCGTCTTCGTCATCGTCGTCGCTCTCCCGTTCTAACACTGTGCGACTGACGCGGGCGCCACGATACTTTGGGCCGAGGGAAACCTCTTCCTTTTGGCGAAGCTTGCTTTTTCTGGGAAGAGTCAGCTTTTTCCCGTGTCGCAATACAGCAGCATCAATTGAGCAAAGGGAAAAAAAAGGAATTATACCCAACAGAAACATAATGCTCCGTTCCCCTCCGGTCATCTCCATCAGATTCCTCCTCGCTGCTGTTGTCGTCGTTTTCGCTGGGCGGTTCGTCTTCTGGATCAAAGTCTGTTCCGTCCGGCCGTGCTCGTTAGCTGCTTGTGACTGTCGCTTTTTTTTTATGGTCTCCAAACCACAATTGGACGAGATCGCACCTTTTACCGGCTTATCTTCCCACTCCGCAAAGCGGTTGGGAAGGCGCCTCTTGTTTTCAACGGGCGCCATGGCGACGAAACGCAGATTTGGGCCGGGGACTTTGCGATTAGAGGACCCCGCGGAAATTTTCAGAGCTGGTCGGAGCAGGCAGGGGTTGAGAAAATTTTGGCGGTGAGGTGCGGCGAGATTTTGTCTGCGTCGGGGAGTGGGGTTCTTTTGGGCGACAGGGGTTGAATTAAGCTTAACCCCTGCATGGAGCTCAATGACTGACATCAACAAAGCTCAGAAGATGAGTTCATATGAAAATCAACGACACCAGTGTATAATACAGCAAGTAATGTACCCATTGGAAAACCCATTGCCAATATCACACAATGAATTCAACAGCTGCTCGCCTTCTCCGAGCAACACAAGCGCTCCGTCATGAAAACCCACTTGTTAGTTTTCCCTGCATGTGCCCTCACCCATGTCAGAGAAACTAAAACACCTCCCCAGGGCCTTCCCAGATCAGGCACACCCCCTCGTTTCTCTCGCGGGCTCCCTCAAAAGCGAAGAATCCGCTCCGTCGGCAAAGTGATCGCTGTATCCTCTGCCAAAGGCGGCGTCGGGAAGTCCACCGTGGCTGCGAACCTCTCACTCGCCTTTGCCCGACTGGGCCTCCGCTCGGGGATCCTCGACATGGACGTCTTTGGCCCTTCTATCCCCACGCTGTTCGCTCTGTCTGGAGAGCCGCGGCTGTCTGCGCAGAACCAGCTTCTCCCGTTGACGGCCTACGGCGTGCAGACCATGTCAATGGGGTACCTGGTGGATCCGAACGCGGCCGTGGTATGGCGAGGGCCAATGCTGCTCAAGGCGGTGCAGCAACTTCTGCATGAGGTGGATTGGGGAGCATCGTGGGGGGGGCTAGACGTCTTGGTGTTGGACCTGCCGCCCGGGACGGGGGACACACAGATTAGCATCGCGCAGCAGGTCGAAGTGGATGGGGCAGTAGTGGTAACGACGCCGCATACGCTGGCAGTAGCTGATGCCGTGAAGGGAGTGGACATGTTCCGACGGGTGCAGGTGCCGCTGCTAGGGCTGGTGCAGAACATGGCGTTGTTTACGTGTCCGCATTGTCACGGGGAGACGGCAGTGTTTGGGTCGAGTGAGAAGGTAAGGAAGGTTTGTAGGGAGCACGACATGGAATTCCTGGGCGATATCCCGCTTCATCCAAACATTGGAGATGACGCCAGCAAGGGAAAGCCGACGGTGGTATCGGAGCCAGAGTCAGAGCGGGCGAGGGTGTTCATTGATATTGCAAGGAAGGTAGGAGGGAAGATTAGCTTGAGTTTGTGAAGAATGTCAGGAGGCAGAACACCAAAAGAAAAACTCGTGATGATCGGATGGGACGAAAGCGTTGTGAGGACATTGGCGATTGGCGATCATGGGATGGATGGAAACACCAAGAGGAATCCACTGGTGATCACGACGAATGGGATTGGAATGGAATGAGTGGCAAAAGCTCACCACCGAGCTTCCCCCGGTGGGAAGGTCGGTGGCTACGAAAACCCCGGTGGGTTTTGCTTCGATGGCCTCTTGCGGGGAGGACTTCCGGTCGCAGCCTCGGACGGGGAGGGCTTCGCATCGTGGCCTCGGAGGGTGGAGGGCTTTTTTCGCCAGTCGTGGGACTCGAACCCAGGACCTCATCGAACCCAGCCTGTTACAAACTCCCGTCGCTTGGAAGGATTGCCTCTCAGTGGATTTGAGTGCCGCGTTTTACCGCTGCACCACTGAGCCCATTCCGGTGAGTGGCTATTGGGTGAAAACTACTCTGCTTGACCTAATATATATAGTCTGGGAAGGTACGATGGTGGGTCTCCTCCAACAGGAAGGCACGATGGGGGGTCTGCCCTAGGTAGGGAAGGCACAATGGGGTGTCTCCCCCGGGGAGGGAAGGTACGGCGGCTGTAGCCTGTGGCTCAACCATGACAATAAGGCCATGTCCCACGTGCTGGTTAAGCCAGGGGACATTGACCTTGGTGCCTCTGCTGGATTCGGGGTCTGCTGCTGTATAACCAAGCGAAGCATAGAGCTGGGGAATGTATCATTGTTTGTACCTATCTATGAAGTTGTAAGGTCACCCGCATGGGACACCACAATCTTTTTGTCTTAGTTTGTGGAACTTGAGACGACTGGGCCCTACAGATCCAGATGGAGCGCGACCTGTCACGCGGTACCCGATGCCAGCAATCGGTACAAGCGCTGTCACAACATGGATTTGGATAAATCAGATTCATCAGGTATGCATTCATATATTCTATTAAGAACAATGCACATCTCAGCCGGCTACCAGGTAGCCCTCCTTGTCACTCATCAAGTCGATGACCATGCTGGTCCCTAGGGCACTTGGAGTACCATGGACCAGTTCGCGCCATATTACCACGTTAGCCTTGATCTTTCAAGCAGAGAAAAGAACCAGACGCGCAGGGAGAGAAGAAGGGTTGAGGAGAAAACCAAACTCGTTCCCAAAATCCGAGAAACGAATGTAAACCGCCAGTTCGTGTTTGCTTGGGTCGTGTTGTTTTTGTAAATACCTTCCCGTTTCGCCAATGTCCGTGTGGTCCCTGTCAAGGTGTCTATGGTTGAGACACCTTCTGCCTCGGGTCGTGGTGCCGATGGTGGGTCGTGTATCCGGTACGCAAGAAAAGAGCGAGAGTATAGAAGAATAAAAACAAAAAGTCAGCCATCCTTTCAGTCCAATTCTTCGTTAGGCTGATACACATGACGGCTTCTGGTAGGGTCCTTTCGCATTCCTTGTCCGGATCCCGTGAAGCCAACTGTTTGCCCTCGTTAGAATAACACCCCACAGACAACAGGAAGGGAAAACTCACCGCGACCCCGAATCCCCTCGGGTGTCCGGAACATGCTATCCTTCTTAGCCCCCTTGCTGGCCTTCCCTTTGGCGTTGAACTCCTGCCACTTATTCTTCCCCGCCTCGAGCTCCTTTTTCGCCTTGATCTTTTTAAACTTTGGACGGCCGTTATCATCCAGCTTCTCCTTCTCCTTGTCCCTCTTCGCGTGCGGGTATAGCTCTGCCCCGGCACTCATAACAATCCCGTTATTACTCGGGCTGCTAGCACCTCCGCCGCTACCGGACTCTGCCGTCGTTGACACAGCGCTTCCGCCCCCAGCACCGATGGCCGCAGTTACGGAAGTCCCATCAGCCTTGCGCTTCTGCGCCGCCACAGGACGAATGTCTTTTGACCGAAGTGTCTCAACCGTGTCGTAACTTTTGAACTTAACCGTATATATAGGCGCCGTTGATGAGCCCGTCACGCTGGTAATGCGCGCTGGGTAGAAGCCTTTGTCACCCGACACCCACTTAGCCATGACGGTATCATTGACCTGGTAGGTTATAGGCACCTCTACTGCTTGCGCTGAGTCTTCATCGGCTCCGGTCTTCTTGAAAGCGGGATGATTTTCGCGTGACCATTTCTCAACCGGGGCGGGCGGGGGAGATGGTGACGCTCTGGCTCGTTTCGTACCTGTTGCTGGGGGGGCAGGAGGGTTCAGTTCGGCGAGTGAGTCTTCAATAAGCTGAATCATTTGGCCGAGCTCCTCCTGGAGAGCCAGCAGCTCGGCGTTGTCGGGGTCATCTCGCAGCGAGGTAACGACGAGTTCGAGCTGGTTAGGGATGTTAGCATGGTGATGCGCGCCGATGTTTAGCGGCGAAAAGAGTTACCTGCGACTCGTATTCCTTCTTCTCGGTCTCTAGTTGAGCAGCCATTTTGCAAAGTAATGATTTGTCGGATTCTAGGGTGCCCAAAGCAGATCTCGGCGATTGTTGTTGCGATGAGGTTCAAGGCGCCGAACGTAACAGGAGCATTGACGGAGGTGGGGCAAAAAAGAATAATGGGTCCTGCGGTGTGAGGGCGTCGGCCTGCACAAGCACGCACGGACGCCGCGGGCCACGCCTGGTGGGTTTAGAGCAACGGCGCACCACATCCATTCACTGACACCAAACCACCAAAGAACCATGCGACATTCGAATTCACTCAATTATATTGGTAACCATTAAAACCGAAGGCTATTTCCTTGATGATCCCCCCCCCCCCCCCCCCCCCCAAAAAAAAAAAATCAAAGTCTACGGTTTTGCCCCGTTTGTCCATATGTTGCCTAACAGCAAGGTTGAATGAAGCCATTTGCGGCAAGCGGTGCTTCTCCAGAATCATCAACCCGAGAATGCCATACCCATACCAGGTGATGCTGCAGCGAAAAAAGAAAACAATAGTCATCCTGTCATCAAATATCTAATAATAGTTGCCCTTAAAGCTTTCACAGACCAAATCTGCGGGTGGAACCTCGTCCTCGTCGTCATCAACGTCTCCGAAGAATTGCTCCTCATTTCTACATGAACTTGTCCCCAGTCCACTTGGCCGAGTCTCCTATTCTTGGCTTGCGCTGAGATCCAGATTCTTATCCCACATGTTACGAAGGAGCGTGAGCGTGGTCGCTTCGTCTTCGCCATTGACCAAGCTCGTTCCGCTTAGTCTCGACCGTTCGTGTATCCTGCTTGCGCCGTCGTCCGTCTCGAGGCTAGAGCTGGTGCTAGCTGGTTGTCGGAGCGAAAAAGCGCCCCGTGGCGTAGCTGGTCGTCTTGCCGACTGACCGCCTATTAGTGTCGCCATATTGGCGTCGCGCGGCTCACGCTCCCGTGCTGACGCCGGACGCCCATTGACGTCTAAACCCCTCTTCGAATGCCCTGTCCCTGGTCGGGGGATTGGCCGGTTCTTGTCCGCTCCGGGGAGTTGCGCCAGGCGGGCCAGAGACCTTGCGATCGGATTTTGATATCGACGCACAATCAGGTACTCCATGCCGGTCCTCTCCAAAAGTTTTCCGAGCCTTGGATCTCTAGAGTCGTAGGTTGAGCCGCCAACCAGAGGTCCAGGCGCGACAGCTACCCCTCCCAGACCCATACCCAATCCGGGGTGGGGGTGTGTCGGCTCCAAGGTAGAGCTTGCCCGCTGCAAGTTCAGCTTCTGTTGGGTCCTGCTCATATCCGCTGTCGGATGCGTGTAACCTCCGTTGCGTCTCGAGCGCGGACCAGCAGCAAGCCGGTTGTTCTCCACATCTTCCTCGTCTGTCAGCGGCTCGTCAACTTTTGTCGAGTCCATCACGCCAGCATAATCGTAGTCACCATTGGCGCCATGTCTATGCGCAACCTGCGAAAGATTGCCCATAGATCGCGGTCGACGTGGTCCATTCGCTTCGAGTCTCCCAGTGACAGCAGCACGAGAGATACCGCCATGCTGAATACTCGTCATGAAGTGATTGACCGGCACTCCAGACCCTGACTCCTGGCTGTTGATTCCAACAAAGCGCGACGTGAGCTCTTGTTTGCCGCTGCTGCCCGGTCGACTCTGGCTCACCATACGCGATGTGCCCAGACTACTTGGGTCGGCCCCAATTATTGAGTCAGGGGAATGCTGTCGCGACGAGCCCGGCCGAGCCGAGGCGTTTTCTGCAGTCATTTTGGGGGGCGCACCATGCGATGGGGCTCGCTGGAGGATTCGCGTCGTGAGGTATTGATTATGGCTCGACTGGCTCAGGCCGGAACTCTGCGACAGCTCACATGTGTGGTTGGCCGCCACGAGCTCGGCTGCCTTCAGAGCGACAGTTGTCGGTGATACTATGAGCGGACCGTCGGATGGGAACGCGCCTTGAGTCTGGGCGCCCGCGGCGGCCGAACTGCGTCGTGAGAGGAGCGGTGAGGCTGAGGTGCTAGCATCCACCCACTCGTCCTCCGGGCCGTCACCGTTTTCGTCTTCAAAATCGTCAGGGCCGTCGCCACCCAGGTTGAAGTGGACTTTAGAAGCGCCGCCTTTGAGCTTGTGGACGGCGGGGTTGGATTGCGAGCGCTTTAGGTTCGTAGATAACTTGGATTTCTTGCTGGCGTCGACATGGGATCGGTTGTACTTGAGGCTCGTGTGGGATGAATTTTTTCTAATGTGAGAAGATACAGAAGCGTCGTTGCCGAGCTTCAGGTCCGAAGTCGCGCGACGATGGGTCGGCGGCAGGGGTGGACCAGTTGCTTGGTCGGGCGACAACGATCGCCTACGGTTTAATTTGGCAGTTGATGTCGCGGCATGGTGTTTATGCAGCGCTTTGGAAGATGGAACTCGGGCATGCAGTCGACCTCCAGTGCCGCCGCCAACAAGATGCTTCTGGCTCTTGGGGCGGGGATGCTGATGGGAAAGATGGTGTGTTTGATCGCTGCTCTCAAGGCGGTTGAGCAGCGGCCGTTTTGATTGGCTGGTGCCGTCCAAATCACCGCTGTCTCTCTCCTTCGTCATGACAGGCTGGCAGCTGAGCCTGGGCTTATTTCCTTCCGATCTTATTTCTCCCTAAGAATCTGCAACCTGCGTGTCTCAGCCCAACAGGTGGCTTTTTGTCTTTCCCCTCCAATGTATTGCGTCCTCCGTGCCGCAACGCTGCCCAGTTTTGTAGGGGAGGGGGCGAAGAAGCGACCGAATGAATTTTCCTGCTCGACCGCCTTCTCGCAACCACCAACCGTCACAACCGAGGATAGGAGTTTCACAGGGGCACTCGTTCGGGCCTGCTTCGTCATAGGGATGCGGGGAGCGGGAATGGCGTACCCAAAAGGCTCGAAGCCTCAGCGCAATCGTTCCAATCGAACTGCCTTGATTCTGAAGAGTCACGACCAATCGGCGATCCTTGTTCTGTGTCACTTGTTCCGGGACTGACGACAAGGTCGGGTTCGATCAACAACGAGATCTAGCCGGATACAATGAAAACAGAACTGAATTGGTCGCAGTAACCGGAAGGCAATGAAAATGTTATAATCTTGAGTTTTAAACGAACTGGAAACCTTACAGATGGCAGCCACGACGGCCTTGATCAGAGCGGTGACGGAGCTGCCGATGATTGCGATAACTGATTGGCTGAATGGCCCCCACCCCACTACTTGATGCTTGGTGGACCCCCCAGGACTTTGTTCCCATCGGATGCGAGTCGAAGCATCTCACTCGCCGACATCCGATGTCAAGAATTCGCGCCGTGAATCAGTCGTGTTAATCCGGCCATTTAGCCTGTAGTATCGGCCTTCTAGAATGCTCAATTGACTAACCGGTCTCATCTCCCACACCTCTTTCAGGGTGTGCAGTAACTGCTTCCCGCACTCCCGATTCCCCAAGGAACCGGAAATGGAACGTCACAGTGGTCGAATTGGCCTCGGCTATTCGTACCTGAACTTCCAATTCCCTGCAACCAGCGACAAGCAGAGCATTAAACTTTGAACAGCAGATTTGATCATTATTCTAGAGCTACAGTACATTGACGTCGTGAGAAAAGGAAAGGTAAAAAAGAAAATAGAATGCGGTACAGAAACCAGATTCTAGCATCCGGACCGTCCCTTACTCCGCAACCCAGACAGCAGCCATACCCATGCCAGTTCCAACGCACATGGATGTGACGCCTACCTTTTGGCCTCTTCTCTTCAGCTCGTACAAAAGGGTCGACACTTGGCGGGCTCCCGTGCAACCTAGGGGGTGGCCAAAGGCGATAGCGCCGCCCTTGGGGTTGATCTTCTGAGCCGGGATACCCAGCTCGTTGGCGCACCACAGGCACTGGCTGGCAAAGGCTTCGTTGATCTCGAAAATGTCGATATCATCCTTTGTCAGGCCAGTCAGCTCAAACACCTTGGGGATTGCCTTCCACGGGCCAACCCCCATGAGAAGCGGTGGCACGCCAACAATGGACGCAGCCACGAACTTGCCCAGAATGGGCTGTCCCAGCTTCTCGGCCGTTGAGCGCTTCATGAGAAGCACGGCTGCGGCGCCGTCGCTAACTTGGCTGGCGTTGCCAGCGTGGATGCTACCGTCCTTGGCGAAGGCGGCACGAATCTTGCCGAGCGACTCAACTGTCACGCCGTCACGAATGCCGTCATCACGGTCGACAACAATCTCCTTGGTCTCGCCCGACTTGGGGTCTTCATACTTGACCTTCAATGGGGCAATCTCCTCTTTGAAGAGACCGGCCGCCTGAGCCTTGACGGCCTTTTGGAAGGACGCAGCAGCAAAGGCATCCTGGCTGGCGCGGGTGATACCCCGGGCCTTAGCCATGTCCTCGGACAGCACACCCATAGGCACCTTGCAGTTGGCAGCCTCTGGGTGGCTCTCGAGCAGCTCAGAGAACTCGGTTACAGCCTGAGGACCGTATTGGGTCGACATGCTCTCAACACCAGCGCCAATGCCGACCTCGATCATGCCGGTCCGGATCTGATTGGCGACATCGACACAGGCCTGGAGGCCTGACGAGCACTGACGATTGAGAGTGCGCACCGAGGTCGTATCGGGGAAACCAGCGACCAAGCTAGCCGCTCGCATTTCGGTTGCGCCGCCACCGGGCGCCAGCACAGTTCCAACGCAGATATCCTCGACGAGGGCGGGGTTGATGCCAGATCGGTCGATGACGGCTCTGAGGACGCCAGCTATGAGGTCGGCGGCGGCGGTGTCCTTAAACATGCCCTTGCCACCACGGGTGATGGCAGTGCGGAGAGCGGCCGTTACGACGATCTGTAGACGCAATATTGTTAGAGCGCGCTACTCGAGTGAGCATGGGAGCTTCCGCGTACATCGTCGGCATTCTTCTCCAAAATCTTGGACCGGCCGCCACCAGCACCGGCACCGCCGGAGAGCTGGCTGCCGAGCGCGGAGAGTCTATCGAGAGCTACTAAAACCGTCAGCGGCTCCCGCCATCTCGAGGCGCAAAGATGTCGAGAGCAACTCACCACCCATGATGATGAGCTATGTATATGAAACTAGGGAAAAGGAGAATGTGTTGGAGCTAAAAAGAAAGAAAAAAGAGGCGGATGAAGCCAGCGAATATAAACGACTAGTTGAACCCGAAATAGTAATGGAATGCAACGCAGCGTTTGACCTCGGAGAAGAGTAAAAATAAGAAAGGAGCCGCAAGCTAGTGTATATATTGTACCTGTTCAGCAGTGGACCGCGGGGAGTTTCGTCTATCCGAACACGTTTTTGCCTGTCGAGATCCAATCCGGGGGCTTGGAAAAAAAGGAAGAGGCGGTTTCCCCAGCTTGACCAGGTGCCACCGCGGGTCCCCTCATCATCAGGTCACAGGTGATGTCAGAAAGGAAAGAGCGCCGACCCGAGGTATCCCCCGTTTGAGGCCTAGCGCGAACCGGGGTGCATGGTGGGCCCCGTCCCCAGAGCCCCTTCTCCAATTCCGCCCGCCTTTCACATGCTTTTTTGGAGTCCGTCTTTGTTCACAATCACGCGCAAAAAAAGGTTCTCGACGGAAGAGCCGCGCATTGCCGCTTCGCGTTTCTTCTTCTTCTTAACGTCTTGGCGGATGCCGTTTCCAATCCAAGAACCAAGAAAAATACGCAGTCCTGCGCACATACCGTTGGGTATTGGACGGCCTCATACCTAACTACGTATAACAAACACCGGATTTACATGCAGACCAGAACCTAAAGTTGATCCAGGGGTTTAGGACCCCGAATCCCCCGCAACCAGCGCGCCCGCGCCGCTACAAACTAATTACACTAGTGTACCTATGTAACGTTTTACCCCGAAACCACCAAAACTTACTCGCCAGGTGGGTTCTCGGTTCCCTATTTATTCGGTAAACCTTCCTACATACGTACCTATAGTGTATACTCGACCCCAAATCGGTCCACCAAAGTCTCAAATCCCCTTCACCCCTCTCCCAAAGCAACGGGGCTCGGCGGCGGCGGATAGGTACATTGCAGGGAAGGGCAGGAGCAGGGGCAGGGACAACAACGTCTATAAAAGAAACCGTTGCGAAGCTTGATGCTACCAAGGAAATAATGTGACCACATGCAAGGCACAAGGCATAAGGCATAAAATAAAAGCACAAGCGCACCGCACCGGGCCAGCGCAAAAGTTGCAGCAGCGTCGGCCCAAGTCAGAGTTTAGTCGGTCTGGGCCCGTTGGGTCACACCCGTTGTTTCCGCCGCCCTGGGATGAAGCGGTTTACCTAGGTAGTGTACTAACTAATACATACATAGGTAATCTCGAGGCCAGGAACCCGATACCACGCCGTTGTGCAGGGGGAAGGAAGACGTTGAAGTGTAGATGAAGCTATTCCCAACCGTACATACATAGTTGCAAGCAAACAAACAAACAAACAAAACGTAAGGCTATGATGATGACGATGCCAGGTGTCCTAGGTCAATTACATCCAAGGTAAACCTAGAACAGGTAAGTAGAGTAATGATATCCGATTATAATCCATTTAATCTAGATGAGATAACACGCAGAATGGCCCCCTTTTCAATTGATTGATTCCTAAAGAAGCGTTGTCCATGCCATTTACCCAACATATTCCGTTTCCCATCCAGAGAGAGAGAGAGAGAGAGAGAGAGAGAGAAAATTGAGAAAAATAAAAAATAAAAAGCCCGCTGATCGATCTACTTGTGGAACGCCTTAACCTTCTCAACCTCATCATAGCTGCCCATAAAGATTCCCGACCTATCGTGAATGTGCTCCGGCACCACCTCGAGCATTCTCTTCATTTTGCTATCCACAGCTTGGCCGCCGGCTAAAACAAAATAAAAACAAACACATTAGTAAACTGATTTTTCGGGGGTTGTTTGGTGGAGGGTGGGGCGGGGAGCATACCATTCTCAAAAACCATGGCCATGGGCGCACACTCGTAGAGAATTCTCAACTTGCCCTTAGGACTCTTTTTATCCGCCGGGTAGGCAAAGATGCCTCCATACAATAGGGTGCGGTAGGCATCCGCCACCATGGACCCGATATAGCGGGCGCTATACGGCTTGCCGCCCTCGGGGGCTTTCTTGAGCGACTCAAAGTACTCCTTGACGTGGTCTTCCCAGTAGAGCGAGTTTCCTTCATTGACTGAGTAGATGGCGCGTTTCCTCGGCAGCTTCATGTCCGGGTGGGTGAGGATGAACTCGCCCAGGCCATTGTCCAGAGTGAAACCGTTGACGCTGCCGCCCTTCATGGTGATGACCAGCTGGGCGGAGGCGCCGTACATGGTGAAGCCGGCGGCGACGAGCTCGGTGCCGGGCTTGAGGATGTCCTCCTGGGTACCGGTGGAGCCGTCAGCGAGCTTATGGATGGCAAAAATAGTACCGACAGAAACACCGGCGTCGAGGTTGGAGCTGCCATCGATGGGGTCGCAGGCGACAGCGTAGCGCGCTTGCTTGCTGTCCTTAAAATAGATGACGTTTTCTTCTTCTTCAGACACGAGAAGGGCGCACTTGCCGCTCGACCGCATAGCCTCGATGAAGAGATCGTTGGAGATGACATCGAGTTTCTTTTGCTCGTCACCCGTCGTGTTGGAGGATCCAGCTAGGCCTGTCAGGTTAACCAGTGATGCTCGTCGGATGTAGTATGCGATGGACTTGAACGAGAACTGAAGCGCATGGCAGAGAAGTCTAAGTAGGTCGGGTAATTGGTCAGATGCAACACGTCTTTTTTCACTGGATGAAAACCAATTCGCGCCTTACGTGAAGTCTCCGGTGGCCTCCTTGTGCTTAATTTGCTCTTCGGTGAGGAACCGGGTAAGCGTCACAATGTTGGTGTTGACCTTTTCCATCACTGGTGGGGTGACGTCGCCATTTCTACTTCCGTTGAGGGCCGCCATCTTGGAGGGGAAAAAAAAGAGAGAGTTTGGGAAGATGAGAGACAACGAAGTATGAATTTCAGGAGAACAATCACACACTCTCTCTTTCAATCGCTACCCAAGCAAAGAGGAGAGATCTTTGTTCTAGTAATACAACAAAGTTTTCACTTATACGGCACCAGGCGAGGCCCTTGAACTAGTTAGTCCAGATGGAGGGGTTGGTCAAGCTCCCGCTTGAATCGCCGCGATTATGGTGGAGGTGGGTGCGCTTGCGGAACGATACGGAGAAGAGGGAACGATGGGAATGACAAAGTGGAGTCGATAGACCTTAAGGCTAGAACAGGTCAAGGAAAAGAGAAGGGAGACAGAAAAAAAAGGAGGGACAAGTGGAATGGGGATGAACCGTCGGGACTTATATCTGTCTTCCCCCTCCCTCCTTTCCTCATTTTTTCGCCGCCCGTCGGGACCCTTGGCTTTTGCGACAAGGCAGGTCGACAGGCGGGCGCGTACAGATCTCATAGGTAATAGTGTAGCTCCCTTTCCGGGCTGCAAGCCATGAACCATGACAGTTGTGTCCAACGGGGGCCCCTCATCGGCCATGGCTCGGCAGAGACCCGGCTATTGCAACCAGGGGAATCCGGGGCAACACGGGCAAGCAAAAGCTCGCCGGGGCGTGGCTGACATCAGCGACCTGGATAAGTAGGTAGGCACGTACCAAGCACTCCGATTGAGTGATGAGGGGTACGACAGCATAAGATCGCCGTTTGGAGCTTTTGCATATAGTTGACCCGCGGGAGAGCCAATTGCACAATTCCGGCCGAAGGGGAGTTCTGTTTTTCTTTTCTTTGGCTCGAGTGAGCTGAGAAAAGGGGAGTTCCCGAACGGCAAATCGTGTGTGGTTGCGGTTGGGCGGGTTTCCCGCGAACGGCAAGTGTGCAAAGAGGATTTCCCGGGTCGAAAGCTGCACGCTCGTCTCCTTGTGTCCCGAAGGGGGCTCCATCGAGAAAATGCGTGCCTTGGCCCGGCAATTCTGGGCGTGCGGTTCTCAACGGGCCATCCGGGCCCCAATCCAATCTCTTGCTAACAACAATTTTCCGTTGGACAGGAATCCGCGGAGCCCATCGTGCTCATCTGACCTTTGGTCAGCTGCCACAGCTGGCTCTGCAAATGACAAGGGGGCAGGGGCTCAGGCGCCAGGGCCAGCGGAGTTTGGCGGCCCCACAGCCGTACGCCGTAGTCTCTGCCGACGAAACCAACCTGCTGCCAATGGTTATTTGTCCAAACGTGGGTTTATCATGTCCGTGCTGTTCAGTATCTCCCTCATGACAAAAAATAGGTACACACATACCCCAGTTCGGGTGGGGCCTTGCCGATCACCCTTCAAACTGCGTCCAACATCGATGACAATAATCTTCACCTGTAGCAGTATCGGAATTGAAACTTCCTGGATGGGATGGCCTAACTGAGGCGGTCCAGTACGAATTTTCTCTGAATTTTCTACTCTTGTTTGAGGGCTACGGCAAGCGTGGGAAGCAAGGTCGGCTTTGTGTGTACCTATTTTTTTTGTCATGAGGGAGCCTATCTACTTGGCAACTGGTGTGGTGTAATCAACGTGCCCCATCTGAAACATTCAAAGCCCCGATCCCCACGCTACGTAACAATCTTTCGGGGCGTGAAATGCGTGTGTACTTGAGAGGTACCTAGGTAACCCACGAAACCTTTTCACCCTCGACGCCGCCCATAGACTTCATCTGGCCATCGACCTCATAGACAATGGCAGCGCTCTTGGTCACGCCGTACCAAGAATCACCCCCGAACAGGTCGTTTGAGATATAGATACCCTCCTCCTTGGCGAGATATTCATACAACCTGTCGTAGACGGCCCGGTCGATTACCTGCGTCATGCCGTAAACGACGGCGTGGATACGGAGGTTGGGGGAGTGCTTGTCGGACCAGTGTGCCGCGGCGACAGTCACCCACTGGGGCTGTTCTGTAAGCAAACCAGAAGTGAGAGTCCATTTCTGCCCCTGACTGGCATCGCCGTAAAAGACGCGCATCTCGCTGTTGCTTCCACAGGTGTAGACGAGGCTGAGACACTTGTTTTTACCAGGTAGTGGGTCCATGACGGGAATCCTAGACGAGTCGATGAAGAAGCTATCGTGCCGAGAAAAGCACAACCTTGCCATCCTCATCACGTCTTGGCCTCCGTAATAGGCGGCGAGGAGCTTGAGTCCATTGTCCTCTTGGGGAATAAGCGGGACTTCGACGACATGACTCTTAGCGATAAAGTCATGTTTAGGGAACTCCCGGGCGACTCGGAGGACCTGAGAGGTTAGCCATGGTAATCTGCCTCACGGACTGATGGTGAGATTGAAGTTAGGCGCACCAAGTTCCAGGCTTTGCTGGCCGACTTCACAAACGACTCCGCCCTACGTCTGCTCGGAAGCTCATCGCGTATGACGCAGCCATCGAGATCCTCCAACTTTGTCACCGTCTCTTTGCATTTGGCCGTCATAAGACCTAGTGCACCTTTCACAACCATAAAACTTAGTACATGTACAACACGGCCTCATCAATCCACAACCGGGCTGTCCACTTACTTTTAATTTTCCTCAGAGAAGCCAAAGCGCCGTCAATGTTCTCTGCCAGACTACCGACAGAGTGTCTAAGACGCCGTACAAGGCTCAGATCAGAGTATACCTCCTCTCTCTGCTGACTGTCAGATCTTAGCCCTTCTTCGTACTCGCCCCTGAGTTTCTCGAGTTTCTCGGCCGCCGTCGATTCGGAGCCCACAGCACGCCAAACATCATCAACTGTAAAAGCAGCTAGTAAGTTTAAATGATGCTATATCCAGGAGCAAGAAGAGAGAAAAGGTCTAGTAATTACCAAGACTCCAGTCCTGACTCTTTGCTTCATCCTGGTCTTTTGCAATTCGCAAGAGATGATCCGTCCACTTCTCGGTCCAGTGGGCCAGAACCTCGTCGACAGCCGAGGTTGACGTAACTTTCTCAAGCGTATTCACAGCGTTCCATAACGGGGCTTCCTGCTTCTTGGCTTCCTCGAGGAACTAATAATGAGATGGTAATGAGCGCTCAATAGTTCGAGTAGCCAGCACAGTAACCGGCTTTAGAGCTAGAAAGAACTGTACCTTGTCCATGACGTTCGCAACTGCTTCACATTTATCGACGACGGTCTTTATCCTGGCCTTCATCTCATGCAACTGTCCCCGAGCATCATCACGCGCATCTCTGCCGCGTTGACTGCCCTGGGGAATACCCCTATCGCAAACAACATCCATCCGCTTATTCAAACTCTCTAATAGAGGTCCCACTTCATCGGGAATATTGGCTATATCACTACAGTCAGCAAGTTGAAGGAGGGAGGACAAAATGTCTCATACACAGGTCATTTATAGAGTTGGCCGCATTATCGTTGAAGTTGCTACATTGTGTGCGAATTGCCATCAAATTCCCAATGGTCATCTTGAATACGGCGAGTTAGTTGGGCAGTTTCCCGGAGATGATACGATGGAGGAAAAATAACAAACATCGTATTCATGTCTTTGGATGTCCAAGAAGGCGAAGCGGCGGAAAGGGTAGACATCCCACCAACTCTCTGGCGAACCCGGTAGAACGCAGGAGGCGGCGACGTACAGCTGAAGCTTTGTAAAGTCTGCACCGCTGAGGACGGGGTCATTGGCCAGGTTGGCAGCCTCCATGGTAAAACGATGGTTACAACGAGCGGCCGGATCGAGGTGTGCGACGTACGAGAAGTTGGTGGTTCGAGTCTGCTAAGCTCACGGCCACCAAGCCATGCCCGGGCCTCACGTTTATACATGTCGATAATGGGCTCTACGCTAGCCCAGCAGTAACTTGGGTACGGGACGGGCTTCCCGTTCCTGCTTGTATAAAAACTGGCGTCTGGGCATTACCAGTCTCGGATTTCGCCATCGGACCACGTTAGGTAGTTATCAGCCAGCCCGGTCCAGACGTCCAGCTGCTGGGACCGGAGAGAAACGTCCGGCTTCTTCGGTGACGGGAACCTCCGCCAAATGGGGATGATAGTTATTGGTCTGTCGGCGGAGTCCTCTCACTCCTGCTGCAGAGATACGGCGAGATGTTCTCGCGTAGCGCGGCAACTGCATTTCTGCTCGGTGCCGTCGTCGACCTAGACACATTGTCTCGATTTCAAGTCGAGGCTAGAAGCGCGAGGAGCGGCTGCCTTGGTCTGGCCCCTGTCCGCTCTGCAGTGACTGCATCGCCGATTCACCGCCGATTCACCGCCGAAGGGGTTAGACGCTGGCTGTGGCTGGCTGAGGCGCCGATCTCCGTAGGTCGCCAAGAAGCTCGAGGCCCGATGCGACGGGTTTTGATGTAGTGTACGCTGCTTTCGAAAAATGGAACTCCTGTCGGTTTCTGCGGGAAAGCCGACATATGTCGTGAGCGCGAACGTGATGTTGTTCACTGCTAGACGTTATAAGTCGCTAAGGTACCAGTTTCGTAGCAGTGGGACAGGAATGATTCGGCCTCCAAACACCTCTCTCCCTTCTTCCACAACGTAGTGGACCCCTCAAAATGGACTTCCAGGCTGCCTCGGACCGAATGATTAGTGCCTTCACTCCCCAAGAGAAAAAATTGGCCAGCCAGTACGCCCAGTCGCACTTTCTCGATGCGGAAACCCGCACGGTATGACCTGAGCTTCTTTTGCCTATGGTGCCCTGAGGCCTTCCAGGTTGTACCTGCCGACTGACAAAGATGGCCAGGCTTATATACGTTCTCCTGTTCAGCAGCTTGGTGATGCTTTTAAGCAGGCCAACGAGCTCATTGTAGCTGCTGGGCTAGACCCTCTCCGTCGGCTCATTGTCTATTGCGATACGCTCAGGATTCCTGAGAACACCAACATCACCCACTCAGACCGCTCAAACAACTTAGACCTCCGCATCTTTGCTCGGGAGCTCCAATGTCTTGGCGATGTCGCCAACGCCCTCCAAGTGACACTCTCAATGGACTCGGCGCTCGAAATCTTCACAGACTCGCTCCCCAACGACTTTGCTGTCAATTTCGTCGCAGCTGATGGACGCTCCATATCGAAACCTCTCGCCATTGAGACAGGGAAATGGGGTGTTCTTGCGTCCTGGGAAGACGGTGAGCTTTATACGGAACAGTATGAGCTGCCGATGTTAGACCTGTCGACGGCCGATTACCTTGACCGGCTCACCCCAGACGGGACCGTCAACACCCGACGATACATAAACGACAACCTCCCTCGTCTTGTGTACTACCAGTTCCTCGTCGCCGCATCGGCTCTACACAGCAACCGTAAGCTCTCTCGTGGCATTCTTCACTGGGTATGCAACTTGTCCGCGTCACCCACCACCTTGGCCCTCCACATGGAAGCGTGCTCGTTGCGCAACAGCCTCATCCTCTCGGATAATGGCCACAATGTCTTCCATGTGCCACCGGTCAACATTCATGCGAGCAAACAAGTGCTCAAGTCGCGCCTGGTTGCCGCGAAGGCCTTTGAGGATGCCTTTCAGAACTGGCTGGCGCAAGAACACACCATGGACAACTTTGCCGGTCTCACCGCCAACATGCTTGCACGCAGCGAGGATGCCATCTATGAGTACCATTTCCTCGTGGAGGAGGCCCAAGATGCATATGATACGGCCTTGGAGGCGGATGGCAAGGCGCGGGATCGATTGTTCAAGACCCAGAAGTCTCTGAAGGAGCTCCGGGAAAAATTCACCGCTGGCTTCAAGCAATGGTGCCTTGTGAACAAGGTCATCGCTGCTGCTGAGACTTTGACTGCTGCCCTTCTCTTCATTGGTGCTGTTGCTGTTTTTTTCGCGCCAGGGCCGGACCTCGCCGCTCCCGCGCTTGCCCTTGCCGGCGCTGAAGTTGCTGAAAATGCAGCACAACAGGCTGGTGCGGCTGGGCGTTTCATGCCCTTGGTCAAAAGAATGAGCGAACAATATAAGAGTCTCAAGGACCCAGTCGAAGCGCTATGGAAGCTCAAAGATGCCATCGTGGGGATGCTCAAAATTTTCGAGACACCAGACCCCAAAGACGACGGTCTCACAATACATCCGGGCGTGAATGGTGATGTCCTCAACACAGCTGCCAAGTGGGACGACTTTCGGCTGGCGATTGACGATATGGCTGACGCACTCAAGGATGCCGATTGCGCGGGAAAGACGGAATATTTCCATGCTCTGCGCAAGTTGGTCATTGACGGCAAGACGTACCTGCAGACGACGGAAAATGTGTGTCGCAAGGGCAACGCCCTTGCCGCTGCAATTGTTAAGTTCCAAACCCACGAGAAAAACCGGGCCCGCCTCGCACCTTCTGTAAAGGCCGTCTCGCAGCAATACGCCGTCCTGGAAATACTGCAACGAGCCATGTTCGAGCGTCTCCTCGCTGTCCGCTCTCTCGTCTTTGCCGATTTCCAAAACTACTCGGACGCCTACATGTTCCACGCCCTGACTCCCTACTCACCCATCAACGTCTCGCCCGTCCAGCCCGTGGTCGACTTTCTCAATGCTGCTGCTAAGCTTCAGGGCACTGTCGTTGCCTATGACTCTGGCGCGCGGATCCAACACCGTCGATTTACTATCCACACCCTCGGAGACGGCGTCACTGACGCAGCAGATTTGCAGCGGCGAATAAAGGCCGGCGAGTCGGTCAAGGTCTCACTACACCCAGACAACCAGGCCCTTTTCCAGGGCTTTTGCCGTATCCGTCTTGCCCGGACCCGCTGCTATCTCAACGGGGCGGCCAAATCACTTCAACCAACAATGGTGAACGAGACTCAGACTTTGAAGGTGTTACTAAAAACTCCTGGTATTTTCAGTGATGTTGGCCTGTCAAGCACGTGGGTGAGCAACGCTGCAGGCACTATCAAGTCGTCTGATTATGTGGGTGATGCACGTACTTTTCTGTTTGAGTATGAACTGGGAGATCAGGCCGTCATCGTGTGTGACGGAGAATACAACCGACGGAGGGGCTTTGCTCTTCAAACGCCGCTGACTGAGTGGGAGGTTTCCGTTGCGCCAGGTGGGATACAGAACGTTGATCTCGATGGACTGACGGGACTGAAGATGGAGTTTTGGTGCGATGTTACACTGTGTGACCCTTGAGGGAAGGGACTCGACGGTGTGCTTGAAAGAGGTTGTTCACATCACCTCACCACTTTAGGTGGGCCGCCCCTATTTTTTGGGGGGTAATTTTTTTTTCGTTCCCCTCCCCTATCTTTGGGAAATATTCTAGTTTTTTCTTGAGACACCGGAAATATAAATGCAGGTCTTATAAGAGCAGAATGGAAACAAACAGAGATGCCCTTCAAAAAGCCGAGTTTGTTTTTAAATGCAATGACCCACACAAATGCTTGAGGGTGGGCCTGAGTTAAGGTACCTCTCTAGCAAGCAGCGAGCTTGGGTTGACTTAGGACGATGGCCTACGAAAATAGGGTGGAGGGCGTGGCTCCCTCAGGTCATCCAATGACTCAGTTGGAGCCTTGGGATTGTTTTGGACTTGTTTGTTACCTCCCTCTTTGCATTGCAGTTCGAAGCAATGGCACCATTCGTGGGCCGCTGTCATAAACTCCTCCACGGCATCGAGTTCCTTTTTGGGTCCAAACATGCACTTGAAGAACTCTGCACCCATGTGATCTTCTCGCCCGCTTTGCTCGTCGTTGTCGTTATCATTACCGTCATCGCCGTTGTCATCGTCATCGTCGCCACGGTCGATTGTATCCAATATTGTCCTCTCACATCGTCTGATTATGTCTTGGAAGTGACACACCAGACGGCTTGCTGCTTCGAGGAAATACAAAAGAATTTTTTTGGGCGGATTATCCCCCAGTATATGCAAGGCCTTTTTGATCCGGCCCGCCTTTACAGACATTTCTGTTAATTGGGCGGAAAGGAAGTGGACTATTCCGGCCACGGCCGTCTCAGGGCCGTAGAGTTGAGATGTACAGTCGTAAATCCATTTACCCACAGAGTCTGCGTCAAATACCGTCTTGAGCAGCAGGATTGGCTGCTCCTCTGGATTCCACATCTCGAGGTCGAGATCTGGTGGGATGCCGTATCGTACACAATCCTTGCTCGTAGCTTTACGAGGTCTGGAACGCAGCAGGTTCCGGACCTCGTGAGATCTCAGACCCAAAGCCACAGACAAGTGACGTGTTCGCGACCGCCACAGCAAAAGAGCTTGCTGGCTTCCTCCCGACAGCCATTCCCAAAGAAGGTGCTGGCTTTCTTCTAGAGTGGGGATAAGAGCACTGGGGGTGGTTCTATATGATTCCAGTTGCGCAGCCCAGTTAGATAAAGGGCGCGTTCCCGAGGCTTCCGACCACAGCATTCCATTTTCCGGGCTAGATCGTAATGAGCGATAGTGTATCATGGCCTGACGCGGCATCTGGATATCCGTGGATGCTTGCTTGGACGCCGATCCTCGCTCGGACGCGACCGATGGTTCGTATGCCACACCCGCGGATGAGTCCGTTTTGTTCAGAGACGGAGCGACAGGCATTGCTGGCGGCAGCACTGAGAGCTCATCATCGGCAAATTTGAGGTCCCGGGGCACCGTCTTATCGAAAGCGTACTTCTCAGTATAAAGCCGTGCGGCTCGAACGTAGCCGGTATAGTCGGTGATATATGTTGCGGCAATTTCCGGAACCAAGGGGTCCTCGACGTTGGGGTGAGCCAAGAGACCACAGAGGGCCACCAGCACAGCCCCGAGAGAATAGCTGTTGCTCCTCCTTTCGGACCACCAAGGCAGGTCCTCTATCGTTATGGTCCCCATGTACGCCCTCAAATTTTGGTCACTCCACCACTCTTGGTAGTTAGCACATAACTTCCCATTGCAGTCGATATTTGGGTGGTACAGCCTCGTCTGGAACCGGAGCATCGGTGGCTTGTCGGCTACAAGCTTGACGGTGATCCAGAACACGCCTCCCTCGTACGGTGTACCCGGAGGTCCTTCGATGCTGGCCAGGAGGCAATCGAGACGGTCATCTATGGGGGCTGCACTGATAAAGGGTACGTTGGCACGTCGTATACTCCTCAGCTCAACAAAGACCCGCTGTGCAAGAGAGATTCCTTTGTCCGCACGAGTTATCAAGGCAGTTGACTTCTTTTCCCATGCCTTGCCGTCAGATTCCTTGATAGGTTTCAATCTCTGGCCATACGACGTGTCCCCAGAAGTAAATTCGGGTTCCCTTGGCTGTGCGTCCCACTGGTCTGAAAGGGAAGCCATCCAGCGCTGGTGCTGTGGGATTTCGAGTTCCGGTTGTGGCGGCGGTGACGGCGCTCGCGGAGCTAGTGACCCACCACAATCAGGCTCAGTAGCAACCATCTTCAAGTCATCCACGTCGTTGTCTCCTCGAGGCGGGCCGGACCGCACAGCGACCGAGTAGGCAACCGATTCCACTGCGCCGGGGTGGGTGGGCGCCGTGTAGAACGAGGTCCCCAGTGCCGAATATTCTATAACTGACACCCTCATACTTGCTGTATCTGAAATCACCCGAAGCACAGAAGAAGTAGGGCTCTTGGAGGCGACGGTCTGAAGAAGACGCAGGCTTTTCGTGTCGGACAGTGACTCGATTTCTTCAATCAACGCCGTCTGCTGCTTCTGGACCAGGCCCTCAAGGGTCGACGTTACTGTTTCTAACCCATCCAGGATCTCGGTAATATTCGCGACAAGTTCCCTGAACCGTGCATAGTCGTGGACAGACCAGCGCGTAACTGTCCACGTAGATGCTTGCTTCTGGTTGTGTCGCAGCCGGGCCTTGAATTTCTCGAATCGTGACCTGAAGATGACCATTCCCGTTGATGCGTTTTCCGGTGTCAACCGGAAGGTGGCCATCCTTTGTCTCATAACGGCCAGTTATGACGTCCGCTTTCGACAGCAGGTTACGAAGGTGACAGAGGTTGGCTTCGATTGCGGGACGAATGTCTAGACGCTCAAGTGCAGGACTGCAACTCGGCCTCCTCGCGGATTGTGAGGCAAGCCCTAACGTCTCTCCCCATATCACAAGCCGCACCTGCTGTAATGAGAGCTATAGCATGTCAGAGGAAGCATGGACGTGGGAGCGGGATGAGCTATAGGTACCTTGGCGCAGAGCAGGTCGAATTCCTCGCTGAAGTCTTTGGCCTTGACGACAATATCAAAATTATCAACGCATGACTTGAAGAGACTGACTATGGCCAAAGTCCCCAGCGCTAGGCCGGTCGCCTCCATGTCAGAAAGCGACCGAATTCAATGAGAAAGGTATTGACAGATGAAGTGACGGGCTCAGCCTCGTGTGAGAACAGCTGGGATAGTCACGTGGTGGCTGAGGCGAGGTGCTGCACTTCGACAAATCGGAGCCGCTAGGGACCTGCCTAAATACCTAGGGAGGCACTGACATACTTGGGATGCGGCTGTGACTTGGGCGGTTTCTATAGGACGAGAGACGTCGACGCCACCAAAATGTGAACAACCGAACCATCTGTACCACTGCAGACCACGCATAAATCCTTGAATATGCAGGTGATGCAAGTAATGCAAGTGGTGGCCCTGCGACACTACACTATAGCAGAGGGAAAATCCCGAACAGCGGTGGTTATCTTCGCTAAAGTCTGCTATCAAACTCGTTGCATGGGCGTCGACGTCGAAGCTGCAAACCTCCGTAGCCTCCTCCACTGTCTGTCATTGCACTCAAATTGTTCATCCAATCTGCAGCGCGGATCGGGCGGCCGGGCCTTATCTTCCTTTGCAAATTTTGCCAGTTTCGAGTCCAAAGGCGTCCAGTTTTGTCCTCTTGGCAGATCTTCGGGGGTTAATATCTCGTGCTTGGTACACCACAGCGGCGGCATTGTATACGTGCCGTTAAGCCGACCGCCCATTCGCCCGTCGCCCGTCTCCATGAGCTTCACTTTGATTGGCGACGAGACGTACCCTTCCACCTCTGGCTGATAGGATCTCCAGTCTTGGAACCCAAAATTGGGGTCAATCGAAGGCTTGGCGGTGTACGGATTTAGGGCACACTCAATGATACCGCCAGATACTCCAACGTAAAAGTTAGGCATGCAATCCGAAATCTTGGCAAACGACCAGATGGCGCCATCACTGATGATGCGGCGAGCCGATGTAGAGATCTGGGTTTCGTACATGGCCCGAGACATGAGGAAACACGAGTTGGGACGGTAGTAGGAGTGCCGGGCGAGACCGTGGTATCGACATGGCTTTTTCCTCACGTGGTCGCAGACGGCGCCGACGTTATATGCGCGAAGGGCGGCGTGAAGGGGGTCCTTGAGAAATGGCTGACAAGGTGGTGGGTAGGGGACTCGGTCCGCACAAGGAAGCGCTTCGGTGTGGTGGTAAGGCCTGTGCCAACGGAAGTCGAAGACCTTTATGAGGCCCGCGTCCATACCGCCTCCGATAAACCGCTCCGTGCCCCACGACATGAGAACCTCCATGGTAGCGGCTGGATCGACATCGTCTTGGTAAACCATATCAAAGGAAGAGGGCGTCCGAAGATCCTGCAGTCTGCACGTGCCATCCCGCCACGCGCTGAGAAGAAGATCTGTTGACGTCTGGTTGAGCCCTTGCGGCCGAATGGGACTGAGAGACTTGGGACAAACATTGCCATATCTGATGCCGAAATCATTCTCCAGCTTGCTATTCTTGGCGGCTGTTTGAACAACCCAGCCGGTGGGGGCAAGTGTGAGATAACGCAGCGGGTCCTGACAGCCTTTCAAGGCAATTGCAATGGTCTTGTTTTGCCCCATCCAGGTGGCGTGGCATATTTGGGTGAGATGGTCCGAAGAGATTTCAGGAGAGCCCACAGTATCCTCGCCGAGTTTGAAGTAATCTGATGGGTAGAGGTCCGTCGGCTCGTCTTCTGGCATGTCGTAAATCAGCACCCGGGTCCTCGTCGCGGCAGCAGCGAGCATCTTGGACCCGGTGTTCAAGATGTCAACCGAGTTAATAGTGCTGTGACTCGACCATGGTTTCGTGATAGCACCACCACGTGATCCTTCTGCTTTGGGCTCGCCTTTAAACGCAGTGATTAGCTTTCCGAAGCGCGGGGGCTCAAGCGAACAGAGGCCAAGGTCCCCATTGTCCCGACCGGCGAGGAAAGCCCGGTCGCCGTTGTGAGCTCTCCAATCCTTGACGATGCTGAGGGCCCTCACATCGCCACGGCCACACTTATAACCGACCTTGGTACCTGCTGAGTAGCGCCACGATACATTGCTCGCTTGGCCAAGAGGCCGTTTCTTGCGGAACCGGGCCACGATGTTCTCTCCGGCACCCCAGATGAGTGTTTCCTGCTGTTCTTCAAAGTCATAGTCAGCATCCACGATAGGCTGGTACGGTCTGCCACTGTGCCTCGTCTCCTCGACAGGACGTATGTACTCGAATCTAACAGCCCGCCGATCCCAGTTGCGGCTCTGCCAGGTAAGGGAGTCGGCCAGCTGCTGCCAAGTCACATTGCGCTTTGACGAGGGAACAGGAATATCGAGAGATCTGAAGCGAGTCTTGACAAAGACGCGCCATCCTTCTTCTTGCACAATTTGGTTGAGTCTGCGGCATTGGAGGGCGACGGCGCGCAGATCGCGAGCGCAGGCAAGGTCGGTAAAAATGAGGCGCCAAATGTCTTCAGGGAGATCCGCGAGTGTCAGCGGCATGGCGGATGAGAATGAGCGACCAGTGAGAATTTCGTGGGAGTTTTTGTTCATTTGTGACGGTTTGTGTGCGAAAATGATGTGGCAAGATTTTTTTATGGCTGGAAGCGCTTGTCATGTAAGGTACCCCTACCTCCCGAGTCTTGCCTTGCCAAAGTCAGGCAGGGTGAAATGTTGGTTGCACTTTGGACGATTGGATGAGACGACTGACTGTCTGACGACCTTAGGCAGCTTTGGAGCTAGCAATGGTGATTCGCTGCCGCATTTAGCTATCAATGACTCGATCCCCCCCCTGTAGGCATGGGAAGACATTCCGCAGCAGTGGGGGACTCGACGACGCCCCAGCGGCCGTTAGTGTAGCGCAGAGCCTTCAATTGGAATCACATCTGCTTGGCTATCCCGCCTAAAACCCCGGCTATGGTGCCAACATGGAACCAAACCACTATTGACCAATGTGGTAGTTTCTATATACCGTACTCCATCCAGTATGCTTTGTACCCTTCCTACCAGTTAGCCCGAATCCCACAAGCATCCCAACTCCTCACCAAAACCGAAGCGTAGAAACCACACCCCTCTTGGACCCAAGCATAGCCCAGGAATATCCTAAAAACATCTTGACTCCCATCATGTTTGCTTCTTACCCATCAGGAAAATCCGTTTCCATCAATAAATCGCCGATCAGCTCCACGATCTCCGCTCCCGTACAGGTTGTCCATGAACTTGGCCTTCTGCCTCGCCCGCACCCCTTCAAGATAACCGCCAATATCCTCGAGGCCCCGAATTTGCTCGTCCAGGGTCAAGGTGCTGCCGTTAACAGACCGTATTGGTGGCGACGCCAGTTTCCTCCGCAGGTCATCCAGACTAGTCTTGAGCGCAAGCAACTTGTTGTTGTGCTCGACCAGGGCCAACTTGTTTCTCACCGTCTTTTCCCTCACGTTCTGTAGCAGCTGCCGGTTCCGTTCGTACTTTCTCAGTTCATTCGCCCGGGCACCTAGCATTCGGGTCCACAGCGACGACAGCAATTCGTCGTGCCGTTCATCCTGGAGCGAGGCCTCGTGGACGACGAGTCGGGCTAGGTTAAGGAACTGGTGGTCAATGACTTCGAAGTTGGCAATAAGCGCGAGACTATGGTGGAGCTCGTTGTTGACGGCCTCCTCAAGCACACCAAGGAACTCGTGGAAAGTGCGCTCTAGCGTCCGTTTGGTGCGCTGGGGCGTCGACGGCCCGAACAGCGTCGTGGCGATGGCACCGAGTCGTGTCGGCTCCCCCGTAGTGACGTCTTCCAAAACACCAGCTTGGCAAAGCATGTTGTGAACATTGTCAAACACGGCCGCCAGCGGTGGCGGCTGCATTTGCTGTAGCTGGGAAAGCTCCCGTCGTGCCCAATGCATGACAATGAGAATACCATCCATGTCTCCGTTTACGTTGGCGATGAATTTGATCAGCTCCGTCGTCACCGAGTTCAGGTTGTTGCTCAGCTCGTCAATCTGCTGGGCGATATATAGGGCCGACGTGATATTGCTGCCCCTTACACTCTCCCCGAGGTCCCATACGGCCGAGCTTGTGGCTTGAAGGTGGTGAACTTGCTGCATGCCATGCTCTGAGTAGTATATCAGTGGCTCGAAAGAGCGTGCCACCCCCGCGACCTTGACCAAGTCGGGTACCGGCCGCATGGAAGCAGGCTCAAAAAGGGACCGCATGGCCGCCCATGCCATCATGGCAACCAAGGTGGAGAGCGTTACTGACGACCAGGAGCCCATGGTGGCGTTCAGAACCCGCCGAATACAGTTGACAGCCATTTCGATGGGTTCAGTCCGCTGCTGCACCTCAGCGCGAATTGCGAGCCTGACATCTGCAGAACCTGTTAGCCGCCAGAGATCCACAGGAACCACGCTTGCGCGCTTACAATTCTGTTCCGCCTTCGGAGGTGTCTCGGCTAGGATATTCCTCTCCTCCTCCTCCCTCTTGACCTGCGTCTTCACTCTCGCCACAACCTCGTCGAGGAACTGATGAGCGGGGTAAAACTCGGGCTCGGGACTTCGCTCCTTCTTGGGCGACTCGCTGCCAGGCAACCTTGTCCTCATAGCCCTCTGCAGAACTTCGCCTTCGTCGGCACTCTCATATTCCGGGCTCGACTCTCGAGACGATAGCCCTTCGTCAAATCGATAGCCTCCGCCACCCAGCCCACCCGACAGTCCGTCACTCTTGCGCCAGAAGCCGCTGCTGCGGTCTCCGTTTCCGAGGCGCCTCCATGCCGGAGGACTGTAGCCACCGGCCGAAGCTTCCGAGTCCAAATCCTCGTCCTCCTCCTCGAGCATCTCGCTCCCCGCGTCGTCGCTCCGGAACCCCGAGTGCGCCGACGGGTACCCGAACGCCGGGTGTCGGTGATGTAGATGGTGACTGCCCGCTATCGATGGCTCGAAGTCTTCCAGGGACACGTCGAGATGATCGAGCGGACCGGTGTGAATTGCTGTCGCTGCTGTTGCCGCCATGCTGGCTGTGGGAGCCGCTCTTTTCCGTCCCGCTCCCACCCGGTCGACCAAGTCGCGTCTGTGGCTTTGGCCTCTTTGCGATTGCTTCCCTCACGTTGTCCACCTCCCTATCCTTCTTGCCAGCTATAATGTCGTAATGCGCGTAGTTTGTGATGAGCGGTGGTAGAGGGCTCGTTTCAATTGTGCGCCGCCGAACTGGCTGCTCGTACTCGTCTTCCTCGTCCTCCTCGTAGATGGGTGTGATGTCCGAGTGCGGTGGTCGCGCGGCGCCACGGCGTTTGAAGTCAAACGTAAAGAACCACGAGCGGATGGCACTGAGTGGCGGGAGATAAATGTAGATAAACACCAAGCCCAAAGTTAACGAGGCGATCCAGGCACTCGGTGCGACGTTAATGCTCAGCAAGGAGACGTGCAATTCGTTGTGGACGGTGAAGAACGACTTCATCGGAGCGGGGGGGGGATCCGCGTTGCGGTCAACCAGCTCCGTTAGCCCTCCAATATTCCAGATTAATCGGGTCGACTTCGAGGGCCGACCAGGAAAATGGTATCCAAGTCGCACTCAAAAACAAGGGTCGCAATAACAAGAGGGATTGCGCACTTCCACCATTCCGGTGATGCAATGCAGACGACAACCAAAAGCAGAGAAAACCAGACAGGGGAAAGAAAAAGAGAGTCACATCATCCTAGCCCGGTCGCAGAACACCCAGTCCGTTTGTATGGATTGGACGCCGAAGAAGAAACGAGGCACTCCAAAAATGAGAGGCTGGGGAGCGTCCACCCAGCCTGCAGCTTTGGCGGCCGCGCAGCCAACCAAACCGCTGCAAGGGATGGCCGCGTTTTACGTGACCATCTCCCGCCCAACAACATTCTCTCGGGTGTTATTCGCCAGATAATTCCGTCTGAATCTGTCCGGCTTCGAGACAACTCGTTGGAAAGGACGGATCACATCGAGACAGGTCCTGTTCGACCAGGCGATGGGAGCTGGTTATGCGGGGTAAGGTTTGTTCACCCAAGCAGCGGTCGTGGGGTAGTTATCTTATCGCTCATCCCTAGCTGGAGAGTCCAAACAACGCTGACTCATCACCAGCAAAGTCTTTCGTGTTATATTGTGTTACCTCAACCATCGCTCTGGACGGTGGCCGCTATATTGGGAAGAGAGGAGAAACGCCAAAAAGTCCAGAATCCCACCCGAGGTCTTCAAAATCATAACTCTCGTCGATGTATCCGTACTTGCAGCCAGATATTCTGGTTGCCATTAACGTTAAGACCAGAAACCTGGCCAGGTCATAAATTATGCATGGAAAGAACTGCTTATTTCCCGCTTTTCAGTCCGTTGTAGCTATCAGTACCTTGTTTCCGGTTTTGCACCTCTTTACCGCTTAACCTCCTGGCTCATGACGAGATGCTAATCAATCTTGGCATTCGCAAGGCTCCGAGCCGCCGGATTGTTGATGTTGTTGATTTGGTGTGTCTCTGGCAGTCGCTTGTATTTAGTTTGCTTGCGCAACCTCTTCCTCGCCACCATGACCGGGACTGAACTCTTGGTCACCAAGTAGTTAGAGAAGGAGCCTAAGATGACCCTGCGAGAAATTAGCCAGAGCTATGAGACACTCCTGGCTCGGACATCCTTACCCCTTAAGTGCACTTCGACCACGGCTCCCCAATATAACGAGAGTCGGATTCACCAAGTCGATAACCTCGGTGATCAAATGCTTCGGATTCTTACAATGTACCACTTCGACAATAACCCTCACCTGTAATCTTGTCTTGCGCAAGAGTTTGGTCACTCTCTCGCTGATATCGTGCGCGGCACGCCAGCGCTCTTCCTCAAGCTTGCCGCGCTCCTTGCTGGATGGTGCAGGCGAGAGACTCAACGTGCCTGACCCTGCGTCCGACACCTGCGATAGTGGTGACGGGCGCGGGTGCAGCGGCATCGCAGAGCCCCCGGGGCTGACCGGTGTTTTGCTGTTTGCTATGACGTTGATAGCAGTGGCCTGCTCCTTCATGGCCTTAGGTTCATCTGGCACCGAGGAGCCATCGGCTGGCGCGATGCTCGTGTCTTCATCAACGCAGTAAATAGCTATCAGAGTATCGCCGTCGCGAAGAACCGTGCCAATAGCCCACTCAAGCGCATGTGTAGATTCATCACTCAGGTCAGTAGCCACTAGATATTTGCGGAGGAGCCGGTGTTCATCTTCCGCCTCTTGGACCAAATTAGCATACTCGCCACGTGTTATGATCTGGATGGTACGCTGGCCCTCATCCATGACCTGCGACATGGAGAAGGAGAGCTTTTGTGCCCTCCTGATATCGGTAAGATCCGCTTCCGTGTCCGAATCCATCGGAGTGTGGGTACCGGAGTTGGGTGGTAGATCAAAGCTGGTTGCTGGGTGAATCCCTGATTTATTCTGCTTGACACGTTCACCAGATGGGTCTGTAACCCTGATCTCAGGTTCGTCGAGCAGAGATCGATAGTGATGTTGCGGCTGTTGTGCGGCAACTTCGAGACCTGGTCCGCTGCATTAATAAACTTACTGTTGTCGGACGGAAATCACACTCACGTTCCTCTTCTGCTGCTGCTAACAAACTGCGAGGGGTTCTGGTTGTCTCCGGTGAGGTTGAGCCAGTGCTCTGTTGGTTGGCGCTGCTGAAACTGCGAGCTGCTTTCCTGCCGCGTTCGCCTTCATCCTCGGATGAGCTGCCGTTGTCCTCACTACTGTCCTCCACCAGCAAGTCTCCATCCGGACTCAAGTAGTCCTTGGCTAGCCTTCCACTTCCAGCAGCGTCATCAGCTGATTTCTTGCGGCGTCCTAACTCTGATAGGCTACCACCCGAGCGGGCTAGGGCTGCGTCAGAGAGCCGTCGATAGGCATTGTTGATATCAATGTCAAGCGCTTCTCCTAAGAGCTGCCGACCGGCTGGGCTCATCTGCCGTCCTTGCAACAGGTTGGCCGGCGAGTTGGAGCGTAAGCCCCTATTTTGCGGTGACTTGGATTTGTCTTTGAGGCGGAGGGTGGTTCCTCCCACAGCGTAATGGCGCCCCCTATCACCAGGCAGGACCAGCGATGATACATCATTGCCCCTCATTACCTCAGCCATGGATGTGCGTTTCCCGCCTTGCGTGACTCTCTTTGGTAAAGCATGGCCGGCGTTGTTTGTGATAATATCTGAGAACTGGTAGCTGGAAGTAGGGTCGAACCGTGCACCAGAGGATCGAGGACCGAAGTCAGCAGGTCGTGTAGCGGCGTCCGACATACTCCTGGGATGTGGGATACCGGTGCTGCGGGAACTTGATTCAATCGGCGAGGACGGGCTACTAAAAACTTTCTTGGCAGTGCTACTCGGCGGGCTATCGCCCACATCCAACATACTTCGTACACGGGGTTGTGCGGGGCCGACATCGAGCATACTTCGAACGGGAGCTAACCGAGGAGCAGTCTTAGCAGTTGAGTACGAGGGAGAGCCTGAAGTCAGGCCCGGAGACGGGAGGTCGTCACCAATATCCAGCATGCTGCGCACCGGGGAGCGCGGGGTCGTGAGCGGCGAAGGCGAGCGCCCAACAGCCGAGGCTTTGGAAGTCTTTGGTTGAGTGTTTTCAAGAAGGGCGAGAACTTCGAGCCGCTCCTCATCAAGCATTGCCTCCATTGACATTGGTGGTCTCGCCATGATGGGCGATTGTAGCAGCTGCTGAGCTGCGAGGAACGGGATCAGATTCGGGGGAGTTTGGTGCTGCGGAGGCGAATCGAAGAGATGAGATTTGGTTCGAGATCGTTTGGCAACAAGCAGAGCGGGTTGTGTCGCCTGGAGCAGGATGTCGATGAATCAGATCGATTCCTCAACGAGGTAAAATATGAGGTCGGTCTGTGTGGATGGCAGTTGTTGCGCACATTGCCAACTTCTGACTGTGGATGGCGGGGACCCCTCAACACTCAGCCCGAATCGCTTTTTCCAGACCGGTCGAGATGCCAAGGCGCCGAGCCTGGAGGAAGTGTGGCCGGCGAGAACTGCCAAGACGCCAACAACAGCAAGCTCCCAATTGTTCGCACAAGCACTGAAATGTCAATGGATACCAAACAGCGTAGTGTGGTGGCGGCATGCACGTTGAGATCCGAGGCGGCGAAGCTCCCGTCTTGTCGAACGGAATGTGGCGTGAGGGTCGGAGCTTTGGGGAGGTGATTTTAGCATGACGTGCGGGGCGTCAAGGCCAGTGTAGTTGCCGCTTACATAGAGCTCGAGCTGACCCAGGCTGGGGTAGTTATGAGCCGCAGTCGCCCCGCCTCCGGAAGCACAATTGCCGTGTCCGGGCATCGGGAAGTGCGCCAACGGGGAATTACACTATTCTACACTAGAATTTACTTTTTGAGTCTTTGACATCACAGGACCGGTGTCATGTCAAGCTTTAAACATAGTTCAGTGGCTACCTGACCAGGCCGCGCTGCCGCCGCAGACTAAACAATCTACATTCCGATGACACCATTTGTCCAATGCCATTTTACATAGAACTAATCAGACAAGTATTGTACACTGGATGTTCCCAAACCGGTCATTCCCTAGAGAATCTTGACATTCCGGAGCTGGATGTTGCTCAGATTCGCTCTGTTCAGGGTCGCTTGCTTGTGCAGCTGCTGGCGCTTGTCCCAGACGCTTGACCGGCCCTCCATGACGGCGACAATCTCCTCGGCCACACGATGCGGGAACATAGTCCGACCACTCCCCTTGGACGGTTTCTTGTTTACAGCATCTAGTATCCACCCGAATGCGGTCCTTCTGCGCTGCCGCACCGCTAGCGGTATCGGAATTTCGAGAGACTTGCCACCACCTGCCATTCCCTTGTATCCGCGCATCCGAACCAAGGGGGCTACTGAGTCGACGGCCAGGGTGAGATAGAGCACAGGATCCAGAGGAAGTTTGTATGGCGGCGGCGCACCAGGCAGTAGGGGTCGGGCAGGGTTGACTTTGGGCGGGGGAGAAGAACGTAGGTAGTTTAATATCATGGCCATATCCTGGGGACGACCATCGGTTAGTGCTACAGCGGCTTCATGCCAGCAAGGGTTTGCCGAACACTGTGACATGACCTACCCTCTGTGCCTTGGCTAGCTTCCCGTCCCTCATCAACAACTTGGTCATCTGCTCGACAATAGGGTGGTAACGCGTCTTGTGGTTCCGGTCCTTCATAATAGGCGGCTCCGGCACGCCGAACTTGTGTCCTTGGGTTCTGCTGTTCCAAGGCCGGACGCCGTACACCGCTAGCTCCAGTTGCTGCAACGCCCTCTCATTCGCCGTCAGGGGTTTCTCATTAGGCTTCATCGAGTCTCCGGATTCCATTGAGTGTCCAAATGCCTCCATTTTGGCCTTCAGAAGGTCGCTGGTCCCTTGGGACGGCGGCTGTTGAGAAGTGCTTGGATCAATCGTGAGGTTTCGTTGTTGCACCCGCGTGGCAATGCATGGCGGTCGCAGCCATTGAGTCTGTGGCCTGTGTTGTACTGAGAGGGTCCGGAAAGCGGACGCGAGACTCGGTCGCGGCGGCATCTTGTTGGTGTGGTCGGCAGCAAGGAAAATGTCGCCCTGCTCTGGCGCAACTCAACGCCGATGCTGCCGTCGAGAAAATTGGAGCCAGGGAGGGTGCATCCGAGGTTTCGCCGGTGGCACGTGCTTATTCGCTGCCAAGCATATGGCACCCCCACTTTACAACTTCATCAGCCCCCGTCCCAGTATCTCGGCCACTCGCAAGCACATTGCAGCTGGCAGGCGTCACCTGCTCAAGCACATACAGCACAGCAACGTAGTCATGGGCTAAAAGTGCGTCAATTTCCACGATCCCGCGTCCGCACCCGCGTCGACCTGAGCCACGCGGGACTCGAGATCCGGTAGCTGGGATCTGGTATTTTCAATAGGATCCAGTAGTCCGACGGAACCAACCGACAAGATGGTCACCGCCAGTCCAGCCTTCCACTTCGCATCCCTGCCTGGCGCAGAGACAGCTCACCCACCCCGTGCAGCTCCGGCTCTCCAACGCCATGTCCTCCACGACACATCCACCCGGCTGCCGATGCACGCTCGGGTACATGACCGCTCACCCGTTCAATCAAACGCTCGAGGAGGCTCCCTGCTTCCTTCAGGTTCTGGTAGGTTCAGTCATTGATCCCGACAGTCCAGCTCAGCTAGCTCAGCTGCGAGGTATCCCATCCTCTCGGGAGCAGCATGTAAGTCTAGACAATGCCGGAAGGAGAGAGAAAAACAGACCAGCGCCTTTTTTCGTCTCGTCCACTCGTCATCCCGCTTCAGACCAAATTCCCTACTCAAACACAACGGGCTCCTTTTTTGGCGTCTTTTCCCATGCTGACCCCTCCCACTGGATTGCCGAGTCGACGACATCCGACACCGTGGCATGGTCACGGGAACGGAGAACGGGGGGCACCTGCTTACGGCCCCGCCCAAAAAAAGGAAATACCTCCCTTACGGACCTGCCTCCTCCAACTTGTCCCTCGTTCTTGCACACACCGCCGAGTCTGGCAGCCGTGGCTTGGACACGGATCAGGGGGGCGAGGAGATGGAAAATGGAGAGGAGGAATGGGAAAACAAGGCGAGGGCTAAATGACTTGGGTATTGAACACCGCACATGGCCGCTCCGGCAACACATGTCAGACCTCTCTCCAGATCCAATATTCCCTTGTCCAGCTCCACTCACTGGGTGTGCCAGATCAAACTGCATGGATCGACAGAGCAAGACTTGCCCTGGCCAACAACAAAGCGTGCAACCGGCGGGACTGCGGGCAAGCAAAGCGGCAAGCCCAGTCACATCCAGGATTGGTCTAGAGCACTACCTTACGTGTAGCCATGGAGTGGTTTGTCGGCAGCTCGTGGGACATGGCGGAACATGACCTGCCGGGCCAGCTTATCTGTCCCACGGGTTCTACCTGATCATATCTTGGCACAACCGTGAACTAGCATCACCTCTTATGACACTCACCACAGCAGCACTCATATCAAGAATAGAATATGCATGAGTGCAGAGAAAAAGGAATCCATTGTTTAATTTGTGTCTTTTTTAATATCCATTCCTATCCCTTGCCCATGATATCCAACCAACAGATCAATAAGACGAGGGCCAAAAAGAAAGTAAAAAAGGAAAATGCCGTATCCCAAAGTTAACCCCCGAAACCAAGCTCCCAGGCCACTGTGCAGTGAATATGGATGAAAACCAATCCCCATCCTTGAAAGAAAAAACATATTTCCCAGCCTCCCCCACCGACGCATTGGTGTGTGGGTTAAAAAAAAACGATGATCTTTGCCAAACCCGAAGAAGCAATGTTCCAGATCCGCCAGCCGAATCGAGAAGGGAAAAAAAAGCGGACAAAGTCGCGCAATCGTGTGAAGGGAAGAAAAGATGGTGAAAGAAAAAGAAACCCAAATGCCTCCTTTTGCCGTGTGGCTTATGATCCGATTTCCGTTCCAACTCCGGTGTGTAGTGGTATCGATATCGTACAAAAAAAAAATGAAAAGAATGAAGAGGAAGATAAAAAGACATGTCATGAGAAGGAAAAGGAACTTGAGGTGGGGGGCGGTAGTTGTCGACAGGGTTGCGAAACGGTGGGTAAAATCGGTGTCGGTGTGCCGGCGAGAGACGAGGTGAGGAGTTCACTGAGCCGAATCTCTTCACGGGTCACTCGGGATGGATAGTTCTAAGGACTCGCCTGACTCGCCGGTGACAAGTCTGCGGCGTTAGGTGTGGTGTCAGGTAGGCCGCAACGCTTCACCAACCGCCGCGACTGGTCGACGGCGAGCTGGATTCGCCAGTGAGCCACTTGTAGGCGCGCTCCGCGGCGTCCTCCTTGGCATTGTTGGTGTTTTTACCATCATACCAGAAACGCGCAGGTATTTCCGTGCCATGGACCGTAACGGTGCTTGACCAAGCAGTTCGGCCACCTAGATTACGTGGTGGTTAACATTGCCATGATTCCAAAGGTGTAAGCCGATGAAGCAACAGATTATGCTTCCTGAATTTCGGAACAAGTTGCTTACCTCGTCTGTCCGATACAAGTTGGAAAGCTGGGGCCGCAATTTGATACTCTCTGCAGGCTTCTGGTGGTTGCGCAAAAAGCATGCGTCAGTAACGTCAATCTCAAGGTACTACCCGGACCCAGTTCCGGGAACTGTCTTTGGACCATGTCTGTGGGGGGGCAGGTGGGTGGCTTGTGTTACCTACCTTCAAGCTTTGACTGCCAGGCAACGGGGGCGGCAGACTTTGAAGTGGTCTTATACGCCATTGTTTCTAGCTTTTCTTGCCACAATGCAATTATGTGGTTCAATGTGATGGGGAAAAGGCAGTGATCGTTACGACAATGACAAGGTAGGCGGTGAAAAATATGTTGTGCCAACGGGCTTCAAAATAACAAAGTTAAAGGAGGATGTGTCTGAGTATGAGTGCGTAAAGCTAAAGCTTGAGGAAGAGCTAGCGAAGCCAAGACAGGTGTCGAGATGTGAGGAGAGGTGGAGAGGAAAGAGTCAGGAAGGGAGGAGGGTGCTCTCTTGTCTTATGCTTTATACCCTGGCTCTGGTGGTGTTGACAGTGGTGGACTGAGCCAGGAAGAACGAGAGCACCATCTGGACCCAAACTGGGAGGCGAGGCCGTGTATGATGTGGCCGGAGAGGATTCGAAGATGGTGAGGGAATACGCTGGTTCCTCGTCCTTGTCTCAATTTGATTGTCCTGGGAGGTATTCTGTTCTGTGAAGCCTTCGTTCACGCGCAAGGTTGCAGACAGACGGCAAAATTTATTGGAGGCGGGCGGGATCCTGCATCGTCGTGAGAGGCTACAGAAGGAGGACGGTGTGAGATATGGAGTGCCCTCTTGCCTTGGCCGGAAGGGAGGCAAGGGTGTCTGCGTGAAGGGCGTCTTCTGAGAGGGGGATAAGAAGAAGGAGATAGCAGCAGTGGGAAGCCAGCTATTTCAGACATTCATTGTGGAATGACTGGTGGCCGGTCTGTGTGCAGGTCTGCATCGGTACCCCTTGGGTACGATGCGGCAAGTCCTCGTTTTTCTTTTCTTTTTTTCCCGTTTGTTATTTTCCCTTTCGCTCAGTCCCGGCCATTTTCGTTTGACTCCCGGCTGCCAAGTCACGACTGCCCAGGGAAAGAAGCGGCGGTGGCACCAGGAGCGAAAAATCCATTGGGAGCAGAAGCAGACAAGAGACACACATGCTCGCCGTAGTGACCGGAAACGCGGTCACGGCGCACCCCGAGCTGCGGTTCTGTATGGCGAAAGTACCCTTGATATGTAAAGTACATTTAGAAACGAGCAGACGTGGCGTGGACGCACAGTAGCGTCTCGAGACCGTGGGCCCGGCAAGGCGAGGCGCGTGCTTTTGTGCAAAAGGGGAAGACGAAAAAAAAGCTAACAAGGCACGAATATAAGAAAAAGCAATGCGGGACTGGGCACCCCAGCCATAGGAGTGGCTAGCCCTGGTTCGTCCACCACTTCGGGATTATACCCAAAGCGTTCTAGGGTTTTTGTCAAATGGGGCGACGACTTTGCAGAATTGGGTAGTTGAGCAGTGTTGAAGAACACCACTCAACATTGGCCTTTCTTCCCGCTATCGTCATCGTGGAGTTGTCAAGTTCGTATGCAGAGAATCCGACCACAACTGGCTGGGCAGAAATGGGTCTTGGGTGCCGAGACCCCTGAATCCAGGACCTCTGAGTTGTCATTGCAATTGCGAGCCGGTAACATCGAGTCAAAAATAGGCCAAGGCTTTCTTTGAGTCCCGCAACCCCTCATGGTGGGGGAAAGTCACCAGAAGAACGGAGGTCCTCAGAAGAACCGGAGAGAAAAGCGAGTGTCTGCTTCAAATTAGTCACAAATAGAGACCAATTGCTTACCATTGGATCGTGAGAATGGTGTTATCTCGGAATAAACTTTCTGTCAGTTCTCACTTTCTTTCGAGTGTGCCTCGGTGGCGGTCGACTTCAGTGGCCAGGTATTGTCAATCGCGCGATCGGTTTCGACAGCGACCACCAATCGATTCGCGGTTTCAGAGATCGCAAAATTCAGGCTTTTTAGGCTTGTTTGCTTTTTCTTCCCGTCTATTCGGGAACCTTCCGATCGTTGATCCAGATGGCTGGGCCAAAACGCAACTGGAGCTGGAGCAGGAGGATCGGGGGCGTGATTTAGCAAGTGAACCCCCCCCAGTGTGGTACAAGATCTTGCCAATAGCTTATCAAAAGAGAAGCTGCTTCCTCCTATAACAAGACACAGACCCCCATGAGGAACAAGCCGATCGATCCTGTTGCTGTACCATCCTGGCGGGTGCAAGGGTGGCCATGCCAGCGACTGACGACTGGATGTTGTAGACGCTTGATAAATGGGCATCTATCAAGTTCATCAGGCTCAACCCCCCGACCGAACATCATCGTCATCTGTTTCTATTACCCGGTCTTTATGAGATTGGCCCTCCTGGTGTCATCCCGTGTGTCGAGGAAGAACGACTCCTGGCGAAATGCAACAGTCCACCTCCGCGTGGGAGGACTAGCGGGGTACCACTCTTGAGATATTCACACGGCGCTGCTGGAGCCCATCATGCCTCGTTCGTACCTTGCCAAAAACAGTATGAAACGCAGGTAAAAGCAACCAAGACGTGCCACATACCGAAAAATTTCAACCCAAGGCAGCAAATCCGTCTCTTGGCTGTGGTTTCGCTGGCTTTGCCCTTGTTGATGGTTCTCTGATCGGTGAGCGTCATGTCCAAATTGGGTAGATAGCGCCTGCAGCAAACATTGGCCTTGGTTCAACTGCCATCAACCGGCGATATGAGATGTAGCTGGACTTCTCTAGAGTCTCAGCCCTGTGCGGTCCTCGACCAGGAACCGTGGCGTCACATTTCCAAGCGTGTGGTGGCTTCGGCGCATTGCAGGCCAGCCTTTATCCCGCGATAGGGCCGGACGGCAGACTGATGGGTCGGCTGACACACGGCTGCTCACACCCGTTCGCATTCTATAGGCCGTAAGAAATGGGCCCCAGAGACGGTGAAGCATCTGACTGCCGGGAGAGGCCACGGAAGGTGACAACAGAGAGGTGTGAAGCGCGGGGCGGTGGATTCAGCCAACTGCAAGCCCTGCATCAATCTGATGCTTGACGTGGCGAGCCAATCTCTGTCAAGGTTGTCCGGCCAGACCGCAAAGGGTTGCTGCTGTGGGCGCCGGGGTGTGTTCAATGACCACTGGGCACCAAATGGCACTGTCGTAAGGTACAGATGCCGACAGTGGGCAAGTTGTGTGTCGTTGAGAAATGAGCACCGTACTACATGAGTTGTTTCAGAACTTTGAGTGACAGCTGCGGTGCCCCGCTTCCCTGAGGGCCAAAGTTGGCCGCCGTGGGCAACGGTGACTTGATTGCGAACTTTTGTCGGACAGTCCAGAATATCTGTTCGCGACAGAGGTATCGATTGTCGAGCAGGAAAAGCCACGGAACGGCAGAGCGTGGCAGACAGCAGACCGGCGGAGACTTCGCAACCACGGTCATTTGACGGCGGAATATAGTGTGTTGGGCGCCGATGCAGGCGAGGTGCGGCGGGTGTGGCTTCTTTCAGCGAGTTTTCATCGGGTAGTGACCACGGAAAAACGTAACCCCTCCATCAGGCTGCGGCAACCCGCCAGCCTCCGGTATAGGGAGAAAGCAATCAACATCGACGTCGAATCCCGCCCCTGTGGCACCCAAGATTGTGGTGTCATAAATGAACAGAACCTTGACGGCGTGTGTCGGTGAGGAAGCCGGGACCCGGGAGATCGACGGCGGGAGGTGGGGTTGAAAGGTGGGGGACAGTCTGCGCCAAGCCGCGTTAACTTGGTGGGGCTCCCTCCTGAGATCCCTTCAGCTAGGAAGCACAGCACATTGCGTCTGCACGGAAAGAAGTTGTAAAAATCGTGGGGGCAGGCACAAGATGCGAGTTGTAGTCTTGCCGGGCTGTTCATGCAGCGATGCAGTGTCAATACAGGCCACGAGCCGGATTAAAATGCCACTCGGGGAATTGATCAGTGTCATTGGGGCTCGCTTGGTGTGAGTGCGGCTGCGGCAGAGCCTCAGGTCTGGTCGCCGAGGACGTCGTGTGGTGAGACGTGCCTAGGCTCGCGGAAGGAGCTGACTCGGCGTTTGGGCGGCGCGCGTTGCCTTGACCAGGGCGTTCCAAATGGTCAGCTGACGTGCTACGTCATTTTCTATATTACGAGATATTGACTTGCAGGCACGTGAAGGGCCATGCAGGAGAACTAGCAACCGCAATGGACTCAGAGGTACGGCGCGAGGCCAATTGAGAATTTTGGTGCTGCGACCCGAAGAAGTCGGCCTCCCCTCCCTAATGACCACGGTGAGATCGGGTCTGTCTGGTGAGAAATGTTCTGCCCAGCTAGCGTTGAACCGGATTGGGGTAGCTCGCAGGCATTGTCACGTTCCACTCCCGTGCCTCGGCTCTTGCGATGAAGCGAACGGAGCTCGGGAGCGGCTTGGAGACCTCTTGATCAGCCCCCTTGTTGGCTCGGCCACGGTCCATATCAGAGCCGCATCTCCAGCATCTCGTCCCTTTGTCCAACCACCACTCGGTCGGTTTCGAAATTAGGGTCTGCGCGAGGACCTGCATCTCCCTCCGTTGCTCGCGTTACTTGCGTTTGTCGGCTTCTGTTTTTATCCGCCTCTCGTATCGCCCGAGGCCGCAGTGCGCCGTTGCCAGCTCACTCGTGCGTTGCTCCTCCCGTGTCATCTCTCGTCTATCTGCTACGCCGATCGCCGCGGCCGATCCCATCATCGCCGACAACCATGCCTTTCAATACAGAACTGACCCGTCGGCTCGGGATCACCGGTATGTGTGCCTCGTTTTCCGGCGAGTCGCAGACGACGCCGAGGATATGGTCGGGCTGACACGCTGATTTCTTGCGACCCAAACAGTCCCCGTGGTGCAGGGTGGCATGCAAGTAAGTCGGGCTCGCAAAAAGGAAGCATGCCGTTTCAGGCGTGGCGGATCGGGGCTAACGTGGCGGCTCCTCGACAGCATGTGGGCTACGCCGAGCTGGCGAGCGCCGTATCCAATGCGGGCGGCTTGGGCATCATCACGGCACTCATCTGGCCCGAGCCGGAGGGGCTTCGCCAGGAGATCCGGAGGTGCAGGAAGATGACGTCGAGGCCGTTCGCCGTCAACATCACGTTGCTGCCTGCTCTCGTTCCTCCTGATTATGACGCCTACGCCCAGGTGGTGATTGATGAGGGAGTCAAGATCGTCGAGACAGCTGGCAACTCGCCCGGACCTGTCATCTCCAAGCTTAAGAAGGCGGGAGTTATCGTCCTTCACAAATGCACCACCATCCGGCACGCCCAGTCGGCCGTCAAGCTGGGCGTTGATTTTCTCAGCATTGATGGCTTCGAGTGCGCAGGGTACGTAGCCATTTCTGCACTTTCTCCTGGCAGGCTGTCCGCTAACAGATTGCCACTCTCGGGATCAGCCACGTTGGCGAGTCCGACATAACTAACTTCATCCTCCTGAGCCGAGCACGGCAGACGCTCAAAGTTCCCTTCATTGCCTCGGGCGGCTTTGCAGACGGACAGGGACTCGCTGCGGCGCTGGCTTTGGGGGCTTGCGGTATCAACATGGGCACTCGCTTCCTCTGCACCGTCGAGAGCCCTATCCACCACAAGATCAAGGAGCAGATCATCAACGCCGACGAGACCGACACAGCTTTGGTTCTCCGGCGCTGGCGCAACACCACGCGTCTGTACAAAAACAAGGTTACGGAACAGGCACTCAAGGTCGAGCGGGAGAGCAAGACGGGCCAGTTTTCGGAGATTGCACCCTATGTCAGCGGGAAGCGCGGCCGTGAGGTGTTTATCAATGGAGATCCAGAATATGGCGTCTGGACCGCCGGTCAAGTCATGGGCCTCATCCACGATATTCCCACATGCAAGGTCCTGATCGAGCGCATCGAGAAGGAAGCCGAGCAAGCACTCAGGGAAAAGTTGGCTCTTTTCACTCCATCATCCAAGCTGTAATATAGCATTTGAGGCGATTCTTGTACATTGATGATAACGAAATCCGAAGACCAGGGATTTGCGGTCTGCCCGCCACTCGAAATCCTGGTGAACCCGGAAATTCCCATGTTCTAGAAGCGTGAACATGTGATGGGGAACCTGGGAACCCTAACCCTTGCCATACAAAGAACAAAGTCAGGGGTGAGGTGACCCCTCTCGGGTCCAGACGCGGCGGGTCAATGGCACCGTCGCTACGCGGTTCAGAACCTCGGCATGTGCTTTTGAAGCCGAGCGGAGCTGTTGTCAGTCGGGTGGCCAAAGCAATGCCATCCCTTGTCCTCGACTCGACCTAACTTTCGACATTCGGCCTCTTTTGTGTGAAGGACGCAAAGCGCATGGGCGAAGCAATTAATTGACCGAAACGAACGAACCTCTCTCACGAATCCCCTCCCATCGCCCTCCCAACCACGAACTTCCGTTGCGCAAGTCAGCAACAGACGCACCAGTAGTATTACAGAAGAGCCGAATCTTGCCCCTCTCCCGATTATATACAGGCAAACAGAAAAAATGGTCGCTGACGCCCTCGTATACCACCCGGCCGTCTCGCATTACCTCAAGTTCGTAGCGACAACGGTCGGGCGCGACAAGCTGCTCCGGACGATCCAGTACTTTGCGCGCTTCTACGCGTGGTACCTTCTGCGGACAAACCGGCCGCAGACAGCGGTGGCGCCATGGGAGACGCTCAAGAAGCAATTCGGCATGGTGCGCAAGGTGCTGCGCGCGGGCAAGAACATTGAGCACTTCCGTGCTGCTGCCCAGGCGGCTGATTCAAAAACCATGGACCCTGTCCTGCGCTACGCTGCCGTCGGTCGCCAGCTCGGCTACGCTGGGTATCTCTCCCTCGATATGGCGACGCTACTGGATGCCACAGGTGTGCGCAAGACCAAGAGTGCAAAGCGCTTCCAACAGGAGGCGTACCGTTTCTGGGCGATGGGCATCATGTGCAGTATTGTTGCGCAGACGTATACCTTGTACCAGCTGAATGAGCGGGAAGCAAAGGTCGATAAGAAGGAAGGCGAGGGCGTTGTCGAGAGCAAGCGCATTGCCATGTGAGTGGCCCTTCGGTGTGACATGTGTGGGTGTGGGAGATTGGTGCTAACCCACCATCAACAGCGAACGCGCACAGAGCCAGCTCCAGCTGACTTCGGATCTCTGCGATCTTACGGTCCCTGTTGCTGCGCTTTCTTGGCTGTCGATTGACGACGGCTTTGTCGGTCTTGCCGGCACTCTCAGCAGTTTGATCGGTGTCTACACGCAGTGGAAAAAGACAGCGTAAAGCTAGGGCAGGGTGTTGTAGAAGTGCGGGAAGAAGGGTCCGACTGTTTTGATACCTTTTCTCGTGTGTTTTGGCCAGGTTGCTCTGGGTTGCCCCTTTCGATTGATACAGATATTGTCCAACTTACACGCCGTACACGAGATGTCGTTTGTTGCCAGTTTTGGATATGGTGTATAGATCTGGCTCGGTACCAGTTTGCGAATTTTGGTAGCACGAAAACAACTTGGGTGGTTTGAAACAAACTTCGGCTTTTGATTTCCGCGATACCCGGTGTTGACCTCCGGCACCTCCCTGCACTTGCATCCCGTCATCCACCTCTTGACCAATCTTGCACCCCGGAATCGCCAGCAGTACGAAGACAGTTTTCTGGGGGACCAGATCAAAGGTGATGTGCGTGGCATCTCGGGAACATCTCGTTCCGTTCTGACATCGGCCTTGGGGGCAGAAGTTCCATATCCAACAACGTGGCGATGTTACGCATGTTGCCATAGCCAAATATCTGAATGACTATCGGGGGGCAATAGTACGCGTAGTCACTCCGGCGTTTCCATCGGCAGCTGGTCACAGAAGGGAAAGTTCCCGGCGAGCAATTATCCCAGGCGGCAACTTTCACAACTCCACCGAGTGCCAAAACAACCAATGGATACGATAGCTGTCAGCACCCGCCATGGCAGCCAGTGGGGTATCACAAGAGATTGATGATTCATAATAGTACGCGCAAATAATACAGTGGCAATCGTTTGCGCTTGCAAAAGTAAACTGAATCGGTTGCTGGAGGTTCTTGTGTGTAGGGATGATGTCAGTCCAGCCATGACAGCCTTCGCCTAATTTCTTCAGGGCATATCCATGACCACCCCAATTGGGAACATGCGGGGTTTGATTCGCCAGCCCCAGGGTTTCACCGCCAGAACTGGAGCTTCTTCTGCTTTGCAGCCCAGCATCTGGGGAGGGTGAACCTTGGGGGGCTGTTAGCTTGAGACATCAGCCAAGAAAGCCCACAACATGGATAAGCACATCCAATATCTGCCTCTTCAAGAAGATGAGCCTGAGATACTTGTGCCAAGTCCTAAAACCTCTCTGTAGGGGTTGTCTAGGTTGTAATTTACGGTTTTCCTCCGCAGCTGGTCGTTCGAGAGGAGCACGTCTGGACCTGGACTCCAAGGCATCACTCATCATGACGTCTCGTGCTAACAGCATTTCAAGGCCGTCTGTCTTCCCTAGAGGCTTGGCACGCCCGACTGGCGGGCCGCCCCAAACATTCAGCAATGATGCGCCACAGGCTACAGCTCATTCCGATGAACGGATGTTGAAAATGGAATCGTTCCGAGAAATTTCGGACTCCAAGGTGGTGGCAGTGCAACAGTACCCGGTTTGCTTGCGTTTGTTGGGAACTTTCATGCTGACGAACTCCTGGACTGGAATTTTGACCCGCATACCAACATTCAGTGCCGAGAAGAGGCAAGGCAAGCCAGGTACAAAAGCTCAATGGCTCTGCTCCCGTCTGCAATCTGTCGTGCAGAACGCCCTGGTTCCTTCTCCTCTTGGGTCAAGTCTCGCCAGCCGTTTTCTGAAACGTCGCCGAGCTGTTACTTTGGTACCTGAGCTGCTCGCCCCGCTATCTAACCACATCCCAACGAATTGCAGCCGCAAACTGAGGCCCCTCTGACCTGGCACGCATCCTAGCTCACCACTTCTCACTTTCTGCGACCTGCGCTTCGGGACATCTTTTCCCAGCTACCAGCCACCACTCGTTTTCGTCAGAAGTGCAGAATTGGGCACCAAACTCGGTCGTTTTATTCTTGAATCGAGCTCGAGGACGGACGCGCGCATCCCTCTCGATTTCCCCAAGACACAAGCCGAGCAGCTCCCGCTCAGAGCTCGACAGTGGACCCAACCCCCGATAAGCACACGAGACAAGCTTTGGAGGAGCTCGAGGGATCTCCTTACACTCAATTGACTTGCTATCGCACCCTCCCGTCTCCTCATCATCGGCCGACGATATGGCTAGGCATCGCGCCCCAGGCGAGCTGGGCCTCTCAATCGTTGGGCTAGGGACGGAGTATCCTCCCTATTCCCTCCCCGCGTCGGCACTCGAGACGCTTAGCAAGCGCTTCTACCCAGATTCGCCAGCGTAGGTTCCCTGGAAGGTCCAATGGCTGGTTGGAACGGCACCCACTGACCAGTGGCAAAGAATGCAAAAAGTCCTCTCGATTAACCGCTTTACTGGTATCGACCAGCGCTCCTCAATCGGCGAGCCCGACCACCCTCTCGTTAACGGCCCAAAAGCGCCGACCATCGCTGAGATCAATAAGATCTTCATGTCAGATGGTGTTCCGTTAGCGGTGAGTGCGGCGCGCCAAGCTCTAGAAGAAGCGCGAATCCAGCCTAGCCAGGTAACGCATATGGTGTCGACGACGTGCACCAATTCGGCCAATCCAGGTTACGATCACTTCGTTGCGCGGCAGCTAGGCCTGCGTCAGGCGACGGAGAAGGTCTTGTTGCATGGGGTCGGCTGCAGCGGTGGGCTGGCGGCACTACGCACCGCCGCAAATCTCTGTCTCGGCCATGCCATGCGTGGCCTGCCCGCCCGTATCCTGGTGGTGGCTCTGGAAATCAGTACGACGCTAGTGAGGAGTGAACTGGACAGTATCAACGAACTGCAAGAGACGCGCATCGGTGTGGCCCTGTTTAGCGATTGTGCTGGCGCGCTGGTCTTGGGTAATGGGATTCCTTTCAGCCAAGAGGAGAGCGAACCCGAGCCAATATACGACCTTCTAGGGTGGGATCACCACGTCATTCCAGATACAGAAGAGGATCTTGGTTTTGATGTTGACCCGGCTGGCTGGAAAGTCGTCCTGACCCCGCGCGTACCGACTCTCACCCAGTCTGTCCTTGAACCTGCGTATAAGGGGCTGATCTCGTGTCTTCCTCGCCCCCCACCCCAAGAGTATCAGACTCCAGCCGACTTTGACTGGGCCATGCACCCAGGCGGTGCGACCATCCTCACAGGTGCCGAAAAGGCCCTTGGAATCACCCCCGAACACATGCGTGCCAGCTACGACACGTATATCAAGCATGGCAACAGCTCTTCAGCCACCATTATTAGCGTGCTTAACCGACTGCGGGCCAAGGACATGGATCAAATGACACCGTGCGGGCGCGGGCCGCGCGACCACGTCGTGGGGTGCGCATTTGGGCCAGGAATATCGGTCGAGATGTGCCTGCTAAGAAGAAATATGGGCCCTGGGAGGAGTACCAGGAACCTGACAGGGCTGCAAACACCACCCGAGACAGAGAGCGAATCGAGCGAGGCAGGCGGCTCGGTCAGCGAAAACGGAGATGATCGGGCGAGCGAAGTTGAGGAGGAAGTTTTAGAGGGCAAGAAGGATGTATTACAGCCTCAGGCGAATCTACGGTTAGAAACGACAACAGGAGCCGGCGAGGAGGCGTTTATAAGCGAAGCGTTGGAGGGTGTTGAGTTGGATTGACCGAGTCAGACACTGAGGTTGGCAGATGGGTTAGACGGTGGACGCTGAATACCAAAGGGGGGCGAAACCCCATCGGGCGAATGACAATACACCTACGAAGTAGCTCATTCATGGAACGAATTAAAAGTTGGATACACCAAAGTGCGAGGCTGCTGCTCCGGGCTGACGTGGGAAAACAAACTCCATATGGATGGCCAGTGAAACATTGTCCAACGACGCCAGCACTCTTGAGAGTGGAAGCATACGCAGAGAATACCGGCGCAATAGCATGTGCTCGTGTCAGCCCAGTACTTTACTTGAATAGGTGGCAGGCATGTATGCTATGCAGTCCAGTCCAGTCCAATGAAAGATTGTCAGTGCGGCGGAGTTCTCAGCATGTTGCGACATAATTGGAGGTACCACAAAGCTCTAACAACTAACTCTACAGGGGTTCAAACTGTACGGCAATCGGATTCTTGGATCGTACCCACCTGCATGCGATACGGAATTAGGACCAATTGGGTTATCTAGGCAGGTACCTATGTAAGTGAAGCAAAGTTGCGGTTAGATCTCCGAGCCCCTCATTTCTCTGGAATAGACTGCATTGGTAACTAGAACCTCATCCGTGGGTTCGAGTATGCCGCACATATACAGATCCCAGTGTGAAACCAACCTCGCCCCCCGTACTATACATATTACCCTGCGCACGCCGCCATCATGATCCGTATCAAAGGTCAGAAAAATCAGGCCTTCTCAATTACTGCCGATTCTAAACTCTCTCCCTTCTTCAGCCCCAACTGCCTTGTATCATAGCCGTGCTTCTCCAGGTATGCTCGAAATCGGGCATCCTCGAAAGCGATGGTATCCTGGCCCACATGGGGCAAAAAGAGCAGGACGAGCAACCCGCTGAGGATGCACAAACTGCTCGACACCCAAAAGGGGTATTGTGCTGTGAGGGTCTCTGAGTCGCCTCCGGCGGCAACGATGTAAGGGAAGACCAAAGTGCCAACGAAGGCGCCAATCTTGCCAACAGCGGCAGCAATACCGTAGTACTGACCACGAACGCCCGTGGCGCTGGTTTTCGCAGCGAGGAGTCCAATGTTGTTTCCTGGGCCAAGTTCGCCAAGTGACTGGAATATGCCGTAGACAACAGCGAAGGCGCCGACACTGGAAGGCTGGGCCAGTCTTGTGTAACACGCGGCCATGATGAAGCCAACGATGCCTTGGAGAGTGACGCCAAGAGCAAGGGCATACCGAGGGCCAATCCAGTCTGAGACTGGGGCGCCGAGCATGGTCCCAGGGATGTAAAAGAGGTTGATGACGGTATTCCAGCCAAAGACGGTGGTCAACTCGGCCGTTTTGGTATCAAATATGTTGGCCAAAATGGTGGGCGAGTAAATGGAGAACGAGTAGGCTGACACCTATGGGAACTGTTAACTGAGCTGACCAGCGGGGAAATGGGTTTTCCTACATCGTAGATGAACCAGATGAGGCTCACGATAAACAGGCGGAAGCCGTAGAAGCGCAGGACCAATAGATAGGGCGTCTTAGCATATTTCATTGAGTTGCGCTTGAACTCTTCAGGCTCGTTGAGAAACAGACGGAGAATGAATAAGAGCGAGGGGAAGACAACACCAATACCGAGACTAACACGCCAAATGGTGCCGAGATTTTCGTTATGGCATGCAGCAGCGACGACGTAGGGGACGAAAGCGCCAATGACAAAGCCCTAGTGTGGTTAGCCCGTCTGTCAACTGGACTCAGCCGGGCTCATACCCAATCGATCATGGTATTGGTAAAGAGGATGAACCAGGTATTTCTCGTGCCTGACTTGAGCTCCCCCGTCGACTCAGCACAGCCAACGCTGCCCGCAGGATATTCGCCGCCGATGCCTATCCCTACCTAAAGTGACTGATGCTTAGCTGTTGATGCTTGAGATTCAGTTGAGAACACTCACAAAAAACCTCCAAGCCGTCATGATGTTGAACATGCCGATGGTGTCCCCGTGCCAATACGATCCGGCCGTGAGCGCCGTGAATATGATCAAGATGGCAGTTGACAGCACCAAGGAATTGGTTCTTGACCACTTATCCGACCTAGGTATCCAACAAGATGGCCGTCAGTACTTTTGGTCTGTACCAAACGTGGTCGGGGCAGGTTCCTCACAAATACCCAAAGACGAGCTGACCCACGACAGTGCCAGCGAAGGCGATGTCGCCCAAATAATGCTTCGCGTTAGAGTTCTTCCACAGATCGCCATACTGTATGGCGAGGATGGTAACGACGGATCCAATGACATTGTTGATGTACCCATCCGAGAAAAGTCCAGCACCGCAAGCAATCACAGGCAAGATAGCCTGTTTAAATGGCTGCTTGGGCTCAGCATTTTCCTGCTGGGCATGGGCACCAGGAGCCGATGGGTCTTTCTTCCTGCGACCGAACATTGGAGACGGGATTTTTCTCTGTATCTGCAGGGACAGCAAGCCTAGTCCAGAAGGGGGGTAGGTAAGGGAATTCAGCAACTGTCAGATGGTGTGGGGTTGGGGAAGAAAATGTGGCGGCGTGACGTCCTCAAATGCTTTTTCGTCCCTAGGTACCTGAGGAACCTTAGCTAGCAAAGTGTTGTCCTGCACTGACTGCGTCGTCGATGTGCAATGCAACCCTCCTGGCATAACTCCATCCATACAACTCGCCAGAACAGAAAGCGCGATATGCAGACGTGGTTGTTATCCATGAGGATTTGACATGTGCCGAAGGCGGGCACGCCTCCCGAGCTGATATTCGAGAGCTACTCGGAACTCTGTGAACCCCCACCATCGCGACCCCGCTCCCCCCCAATGATCTACAGCTCGATAAAAAGGCCAAGACCGCTGAACCAATTAAGATATAACCCTCCATAGCGAGCCAGCCTCTTAAAATCTGACTTGGTGAGACACGGCCGGGCGGGTTTCGAATCTTGGTCGACGGAAGAAGCAGGTGACGTTGGGGTGCATGAAATGAACCAAAAGCGCCTCAAAAGCTTGGGCGGGGAACAAGCTTTTTTGGCTTGCCTGCCCCGCTTGCCGAGCCCGCTGACCAGCCCCACCTTTGTTTCTGGGCAGGCCTCGGCAGCAGCAACGGGGTTTTTACAATTAGGTCGTTGGGTTGTCACAGGGTCATTCTGCGGCGGTGTCTCTGTGTTGCAGGCAGGATGGGTCACCGACATGTGGACATGTCCGAGAGGGCTGGCATTGATGTCGCCGAAGCAGTGCCGGAGTCGAATCATATGTTAACTCGACAATGGAGAAAGATCCTATTGTGAGCTTGTTAAATCCGCAAAATTTTTGTTGCTTTGCGCTGAATATGAGTGACCACCAAACAGCCTAGTGGGGGGGCCAACGACCAAATCAAACAGCAAAGTCACTCGCTTAGTCATAAATTCATAAGTTTATCCTCATGGTCTTACAAGACACTAAAAGCTTAAGCACCTATCAGGCATTCGTACCTATACAAACTACTATTCTCTAGTCGCTACAGCCCAGCGGCTCCAATTGCAAGTACAGCCTCTCCCTCGATGGCCTCCCCGTGTAACCATCCGAGGGCTCGCTCACGCCCTCATCGTCAAAGATGTGGGTGGTGAAGTTGGAGTAGATGGCACCAGCGATAAGCTTCATTTCTGTGTCTTGGTTAGCTCAGTTAACAGCCTCTGGTGAAAGAAAACAGAAACAAAGCGCAGAAAAATGCAAGCGACATGGAAAAGACACTTACCATGCATGGCAAAATTGGAACCCACACACATGCGGCCTCCGGAGCTGAAAGCCCAGAACTGCTTGTTCCGCCGCGCCAGTTCATCCTCTGTTGCGTGTGAGGCAAGCCAGCGAGTGTGGTCCCAACTCTCCGGATCAGGAAACACGTCTTCATCCCTGTGGAGGGTATAAGCCAGGGCAGCAACCCGGACACCCCCCGGGATTACATAGTCCCCGATCCTCCCTCCCGAACACGGCGACTGCCTTGGCTGCGGGCCGGGGATGGGTGCGTGAAGACGCAACGTCTCAATCAGCACGGCGTGTAAGACTGGGAGATTATCGAGTTGCTTCAGATCTGGTATCTCCGTAGACCTCTTACCATCGATAACTGCAGCCTGCATGTTTGGCTTCAACCCCAGTAACTCAGCCTGCAGCTCAGCCTGCACCTCCAGCCGCCGAGACAGCCGCCAGACGAGATACGTCAGGGCAAGTCCGGCCGTCTCCTGTCCCGCCAGGACATGATCCATCAGCTCCGAGGCCGCCGACAAATACAACTTTGTCTGCGGCCAAGGACGCAGGACCGACTCCCTCCCCTTTTCTGCCTCCCTCTCCAGCCCGCTCACCAACGCGTTCCACACCACCGACTCGTCTTGATCTCTTCCAGTTCCGCTGCCTCTACTCTTCTTTTCAACACTCGCCTCACACAACCCCCAACACCACTCTCTAATCTCCGCATTCGCCGCGTCCACCCACCCAGGACATAGTGGAACCCCAACCTTCCTCCCCATCCCCGTCAACCACGGCACCTCTTGATCAAAAACCCCATACCCGGCCCTCGCCCTGTACAGTTCAAAAAAGTGATTCCTATACGCTTTATCGCCAAGGAAATCCGTTCCACCGCATCTCCCAAAGATATACGCAGCAATAAAGTCCATTGTCGTTGCCATGAGAACCGCATAGATATCCACACCAGCTCGTTCCGCCTCCAGCGCCGGGAGTAAACTTCGGAAGACGACATCACGAGCTTGGGCACGCGCGGCAGTGCTAGCTTGGATGTATGATTTGGAGTAGACGTGAGAGGTGAGACGTTTGCGAGCGGTGTGCGAGGAGGAGGTACTGGCAGAAAAGGTGCAGGGGACTCTGGAGGGACAATCAACCAGTCAGTCAATGTTCCCTTGCCAAGGGAAGAAGAGCTGAAAAGAGAACAAACACAGAAAAAAAAAATCAAGAAGCGAGGGAGACAAATTGTACCCTCTACAGAACTAGAACCAAGAAACAAACAATGATCGAACCCGGGCTTGATCCGGGGACCTTCAGTGTGTTTCAGTGTGTGTGAGACTGACGTGATAACCAATACACTATCTAACTAAGGGTGTTTGTTCTTCTCAGGTCTGCAGGCAGGGGAGATGGGAAGTCGCTCCTTCGCATCGCGCCGCTCATTTGAGTGTCTGGTGTCCTCGCTCGGCATCTCCAGGAAAAGAAACAGGAAAAAATCTAAACTATCCAAGAAACAACAAACACGAAAAAAATAACAAGAAAGAAAGAGAAGGGACCACCAACCCGAAATTATCAAAGACCTCATACCACTCACCTTTCCCCCACCCTCCACCATAAATCACTTTAACTCCCTCTACCCCATCAACACTCAGCTCGTTGGGGGCAACTCTCACCAGATTACTTCCCATGCGCTTGTGCGCGGCAAAAAGCGTGACGTTTTCTTTTTTTCCAACCCGGACGAGGAGGATCCAGAGTCGGGAGTAGGGTGCTGACCAGTGTGCGTTAGGGATGCTAGCGAGCGGGGAGAGGAGGGCGGGGTAAATGATGTATTGGTAAAGGATGTAGAGGAGGAAAAGAAAGCCCAGAATGGCCGCGGGGGAAAGGGACAGGATTATGGTTGAGGATTTGGGTATGTTCGGTGAAGCCATTATGAGTTTGGGAAAAGAGCATTGAGCTTAGCACCATGGTTGATAAGCTCGGGCAATATCGTGTCCGTCAGAGTTTAAATGTCTGGACAGCCTTGGCAACGCCAAACCTACAGCCGGCAGCTTTCAAAAAGGGAAAACCACACTCATAGATAGAGTCTATTAGCTAGTGTTCCTACTCCCTGGGTAACGTCTATCTGGCCCTATCAAGACGTTCTGCGACGATGGCCCTTTGCTCGTCAGAATGACCGGGTATTTGTGTCCTAGCTCCAGGACACTGAATGCCCACCATGAACCGCAACCATAAACGCCGAGTTAGGGCGGAAAATCCACCCTGTCCGCAGAGATGACCACCAAAGGACCAGATACCATGTCGGAAACCAACCCAAAACCGCAAAAAAAAGAAAGTCTATCAATACATGAAGTTGACGTAGCCATGTCGTAACCACATGCTCGGATAGTCTCCTGGTCGTCCCCCCTCCCCTCTTCGAGAGATCCCGATCTCCCATAACGAATTGTGGCCCAAATCCGTCCATCCCAATTTCCTGCCGACGGACCAGATAAAAGAAAGATCATGCTCCTGCCCAAGTCAAGCTGGTATCAAAACTTTTCCCGCCCTGTTCCTGTTAAGAGATCGACACTGGCTGAAACCACCCGTGTCTCTGGCCGCGAAAAGAGGATTGTTTAGGCCTTTTCCTCAGCCTTCTCCTCCTTCTTCTCACCGCTCTCAATCTCCTTCTGTGTCTTCATGTACTCCTCGTACACGACCATGGCCTCGGTCACCTTGGCCCGGAGCGCCTCATCATCCTCGAACCTGGAATACCTAGTTAGCATATTTGTTCTGCGACACATAGTAAACCAGAATAACTTACAGGTTGACAAGTTCGGCGTTCTCCATCTCCAGGAGCATACCGGTAATCTTGCCAGCCAGATCGGGCTGCAGAGCCTGAATTTTGGGGAAGAGATTCTCGCCGAGAATCTGCTTCTGCTGTTGAGGGCTAGTGGTGGCAGCGAGCTGAGACTGGAGAAGGCTGCCAGCGCTCAGGTCGGGCATACCCGGGACGGTGCCACGGCCAGCACCCATGAAAGCGCCGCCACGGTTGGGACTAACACCGCGACCAATGTTGCCGCCGTTTTGGGGTCTAGCATTGGGGGGATATCCAGGCATGCCGGGTCCACCCATGCCCTGAGGAATGCCCTGAGGCATGCCTTGAGGGATGCCGCGACCGCCGGGGCCGCCACGACCACCAGGAAGGGTGGCAACTTGCTGAACCTGCTGAAGAGCAGCGAGGAACTGCGGGTTGTTCTGCTGAGGATAACCGGCAGGAGGGAACTGCCCGACCGCGTACATGGGAGGGATCTGTTGAGGGGGCATGCCGCCGCGGCCACCCTGCTGGACGTAACCGGGGAACTGGCCGGGGCGACCAGGCTGGACACCAGGCATAACGTTGCCCTGGGGAAAGGGCATGCCGCGGCCAGCAGCCGGCGGCATAAATCCGGTCTGCTGGGGAGCGTAAAAGACTGGGGGCGTCATGAACTGCTGGGGAAGGCCGGCCTGAGCGGCAGCCTGTTGCATCCGGAGCTGGTTGCGGGCCTGAATGCTAGCCTCGAGCTGGCTCTTGCGGACATCCTTGCGCTGAGCAAGAGCGACGTAGAGAGGCTTGCCATTGACCATGCGCTGGTTCATATCGGCAACAGCCTTTGTGGCGTCTTCGGGGTTGCTGAAGCAAACAAATCCAAAGCCCTTGCTCTTACCAAGCTTCTTGTCGTGCTTCTTCTCAGATTTCTTGTCAGTGCTCTCAGCCTCGGTCTCCTCGGCCTCCTTGTTCTCCTTATCATTGGAAGCATCCTTCTCCTTGTCCTCGTCGCTGCCCTCAATCAGCGAGTCACGCATGACCTTGGCCGAGGTAATAGGGCCGAACTCGGAGAACATCGTCCGCAGCTTGTCGTCATCAACGTCGTCATCGAGGTTCTTGATGTAGAGATTGACACCCTGGTACTTGCTGGCCTTCTCTTGGCGTGCGGCTTCGTAAGACTTGCGGAGTTCCTCTTCCCGTTCATGCTTCTTCTGGGCACGCCCGACATACAGGTCCTGGCCATGGAATTCCTTGTTGTTAAGCTCCTCGACAGCCTTGGCGGCAGCCTCGTGAGTCGTGAAGTTGACAAAACCAAAGCCACGGCTCTTGCCCGTCTCGTTGTCTCGGGCAAGCGAGGACGATGTGACATCGCCAAACGCCTCAAACAGTTCGCGGAACTGCTCGTCCGTGACTTCGGGGTTGATGTTCTTCACGTAAACGTTCGTGAAATTGGCCTTCATCTCCTCGAATTTGCTCTGGCGATCCTTCTTGGGGATATGGTGACCTACGTAGACCTTCTTCTCGTTGAGCAACATACCGTTGACGTGCTTGATAGCCTGCGCGGCAGCCTCATCAGTCTCGTAGTGTACAAATCCGTAGCCTTTGGAATTGCCGTTCTCATCCTGGGCAACCTTGCAGCTTAGGATGTTACCGAAAGCGGCAAAAGTATCATGCAGAGCCTTGTTGTCAATGGCGACGTCAAGGTTCTTGATGAAAACGTTGCCCTGGCCTGTCTTTCGTAGGGCGGGGTCGCGTTGAGACCACATGATGCGGCAAGGACGGCCCTTGATGAGGGTGTAGTTGAGTTCTTCCAAGGCCTTCTCGCCATCGGCCGTTGTATTGTAGTTGACGTAGGCATAGCCCAGAGAGCGGCGAGTGACAGCGTCACGGCAGACACGGATCGAGGCAACCGAGCCAATCTGGGAGAACAGCTCGAAAAGCATGGCCTCGGTCACCGAGGGGTCGAGCTCGCCGACGTAGAGGGAGGCCGAGGCCTGGGGGTGAGGAGCGGCAGAGTTGGGCGTAGGGCCAGCCGTGTTGAGCTCGTCGCCCTGGTACTCACCGCCGACATTGGTATTGATGGCGGGAGCGTTCTTGTCACCGTTGAGGCTGGTGTTGCTGAGATCAGCGGCAAGCTGGTCGACAGCGCCGGGGGCAACAGGAGCAGCCATTTTGTCAGATCAGACCTGCGAACGATGTCGTCAGTATTTTTTTGACTCGACTGAATGACTTTAACTGGCTTGTCGATTCACCCAAGGAATGGCCAAAAACAATTACGAAATTGAGTGCAAAGGAGCGTAATCGCGGTGGAGGGTCGACGAACCTGAATCTAAGTGTAGAGTTGAGGAAATGAGGGAAGGTTGAAGCCGGCGCGCAAAGAAAGAGCGGACGGCGAACAAACGAGCTCCGAGGCGTCTCAAAGACGGAGATCGCGGAAGGACCCTAATCGATTGGTCGTTGATGAGGACAACAAAGGCTAGATCGCAAGATGGCGAAAAAAGTCTCTTGCGCGGGGTAAGAAGCCGATCGAGTTGCTCGGGGGAGGTGTGAGGTTTGGTGTTTTTTTTTTCTTTTTTGGTGGTAAAGGGTGGAATGTGGATTTTTTCTGGGATTTTCAATTTTTTTTGTTGCGGTTTAGAAAATCGAAAAGAAGTAGACGGGGACAGAAATCAAGCACGCTAGCGCCGTACTTATCTGACTCCTTTCTGTGTCTTTTCGGGTGAGGTTTTGGGATAAAGACTTTTTTTCAAAGTTTGACTAGAAGGGAGGAAGGGCAAGCCACCGCCGCTTGGAAGGCAGATTTTTTTTTTCGTGCCTGGCACCTGCTTGCATGCGACGTGGAGTATGCGCCTAGCCGAGCATACCTGCGGACTCGTTGGACGTTTCCATTATGGGCAACTTTGATTATTACCGCAGGGGCTTACTCAAATGAGCTACAGTCTGACAGTAGGTGGTAAACCTCATCTGAAGCCTTTACTCCGTAAAACCCTCCCTCGATGGCAAGGGTCGTCGCAAATGAAATGGTTCCGTTGATATCTGACGCCACGTTTAAAGTTCTGTCACCTGCGATGTGTGTGGATCCTGGGCCTGCGCTCACTGTGCAACCTGTTTGACCACCAAGCAGCTACAAAAACAGGGCTTCCAGCTTGCACTGCAGCTTTCTTGCCGGTTAAGAAGCAAACAGAAATTGTGAATTGCGCAGGCCAATGACTTTTGGCCAGCACAGATGTTCATGTAGATACGTAGGTAGTTTGGCCGTGAACGTGGCTATCGCTTCGCTGTATTGAGGTTATGCATTTAATGAAGTATTAGTGGCAAGGGTGTCTTATCGTTATCAACAGCGGGGTGAGCCAAGCTGCACTCCCCAGAGCAGTTTGGATTGACTGGCGCCTTTGACAGCACCACCCCCAACCAATTGATGTTGATCACGATAGTATAGGTGAGGGATGGTGTTTATTGTGCGGCGTGGTTCTGCTATTGTGCGTATTGGTGGAATGGCATCGCCCGATACAACCAGTCCTAGTGTGATTACCATTCGCCGCCCGACTTACGAAGGAGGGGTGAAGCTTCTGGAAGGCGGAAGGCGGGAGGTTTCGGGCTCATGCGAAGCTCCCAAGTCCTACCTTCACAACTGACAACATTGACCCGATGCCGCTTCTCCCATGCTTTGATCGATACGAATTAAACACTCTGTGCTACCTCGAGACACTCGGCTGTCTGTGTAGTTGAGAAGACATACTTTTCATTGACTCCCGCGGCCTGCGGCGCTTCTGCCTGCTGTGCTCGAGCTTGTCGAAGCTTTCGCGGGGCAGCAATCCACCCGCAACCTGCAACCGCCCCGGCCGCCACCAAGAAGCAACAGCTCACTGACGCCAGCGATAACCAAGCCACCAAGCCACCCTGGAGTCATGTTCCCCAACTTTACTGGCAACTCGCGGAGAACGCGCAATATCAACCTCAGCGGCCAGCGAAGCAACAATCCCTTCACGAGCACTTCGTGGGCCTCGGGCACGCCCGTGGGTGCCTCCCGAACTGTTGCGCATGCCCAAGCCGAGCGAGAACAGCGTCAGCGCGAGCGCCAACGGGTGGGGGCAGCTCTTATCATCCAGAGCTCGTGGAGGGGCTTCCGTGAACGACGGTCGATAGGAACCGCCCATCGCCAGCAGTTCGACAGTCTGTACAGTAAAAATGAGGTGTCCAATGCACATCAGAGGTCGATTCGAGCTGTCCCTCTCCTTTTGAGCTTCTACCGGGCCTCGCTGCCCCAGGATCAACAAAGGCTATGGCAGGTAGCACAAGACCTGGTCACGACCAACTTTGGCGCATTCAGGTCGGGTGAGCTGCCTGGTCCCCGATTAACGAGACTGTCTGATGTCCTCGTCGCTGCCCTCGAAAAGTACGAGCACCCCTGTCTCTAGCCAGACACCTACTCTTCAGGATGCTGACATGTATGTGTTCTACCAGATTCGACACCCGTGACGCGCTTCCAGCATGCACCCTCCTAGAGGCTGTCAACGGAATTATCGCAACTAGGCCTGCGTCATTCAAGTCGATTCTACCACGGTATTACAAGTTCCTAGCCACGTGTTGCCAGGAAAACGGCCCAGCCTGTGGCTCACTAGATTTCACGTTGGGCATTGTGGTCACACCACTTGTGACCAGGGAAGATAGTACGTCGGTGTCTGGCTTGTTCCGAACTCCTGACCCCGTTCCAAGACTGACTCTCGGATAGGAAGTTTTACACAGACGGCGTACCGAGCATTTGCCTTCAATTTTCTCTCTCAGCGTAACCTCAGATTTTTCGAGGATAATATCTCTTCCTTCACACACAAGATCGACAAAGCCCAGCTGTCCGAGGCGATCCATGCGTCGACATTCGAAGATACTAAATCATCAAGCGGTTATCTGTGGCTCCTGGCTCACTTCATCGCTTTACACAAAGCCGAGGCACCGAAGACACTGCACCAGGGATACATTAGGACGTTATATCTTCTTCTCAGCACTTGTGCCAACCGGATTCGAGATGGCTTCCCCTCTCCCACGCCCCGATCGGGTAAGAGGAAGGCAGCAGACATTGTTCAAGAATTACTTCCCCCCTACGTCTCCAACATACTTGCTTCCATCGTTGACAAGAATGAGATATCAGGCTTGTTGGAAAAGTTCACGACAACGTAGGTTTTCGCCTCTGCCCTCAAATCACCGCTAACAAGCACCAGTGACGGTGGGGAGGCTGTCGAGGGAGGGCCCGACGACGCCAGTTTACTTGCTGGTTACATCCTCACTCTTCTCTACTGCTTTCCTTCCCTGGGCGACGACATCAGGATGCGCCTCTATTTGGCCGACATATCTACGAGGCGAGGATCGATGCCTGCTGTTAAATTCTTCTGGAATGCGGTAACCAAGACAAAGATTTTTCCACACATTGCGACCAATGAAGATGGTGCTTTAGCTGTCTTGCGCAGTCAGCCACACTCAACTCAGTCTGTCGTGGCTGTTTCTAGTTCGAAATGGCACAGCGAGTGGCGAACCACGCTTTTATTCCTCGAGCTCTATGCCTTTGTCCTTCGACTTACCGATGACGAGGACTTCTTCGGGGGACTGAGCGATGCGGTTGCCGGCTCGGGTGGAGCATCACGTTTGCGCTCCAGCAGTCTGGCACAGGAAGAGTTGAAGAGTTTAACCTCATTTCTCAAGCACCTCGCTTTCACCTTATACTACCATACTCCAGAACTTCTGTTGGGTTCCACTAGAAAACCGGACACCCTGCCACTTCTAGCTGACTATCCTGTCGGCCTATCACGGAAAAAAGACGCAACCGACTCAACCTCAACGGAAAAAAGTCAATCCTTTACCATTACCGCAGGAATCGAGTTTAGCGATTTCCGCAGTCTCGTAACAGCTGTCATGAAAATGCTCTACGAGCGAGATTCCCGGCGGCCTTTCTTGCCTCGGGATCATTGGTTGATGACATCCAAGTTTGACATGACTGGATTTTTGTCGGCTGTTGTTCTTGAGGAGCAGAGAAGACAGGCCCTCCACGACTCTGGAGGTGATGGAGAAGAAGAAGCAGAAGAGGACAATATGGACATTGGCGATGAAAGGGCGTGGCAATACCGCCAGTCTCCCCACGCGCGCCTGGAGCTGTGGAGAGTCCTGCAGCGTAGGGCGGCCCGGGAGAGGCTACGAGCAGCCAATGAGCCGAAACTTGAGATCCTGAGAAACATGCCGTTTGTCATACCCTTCGAGATCCGAGTTCAAGTATTCCGCCAGTTTGTGCATCTTGACATGGAGCGGAGAAGGGGCGGGAACGTTGATCCTGATAGGTGGAGGATCTGGATCCTTAGCCAGCATGGGCCAGCCATGGACAACCGCAACGCCATCAGCAAACACCAGGCCCAGATTGAGAGGGGCAAGTGCTTTGCAGATGCGATGAAGGCGTTCTGGGAGCTGGGTGAGGGGCTGAAGGAGCCAATACAGATCACCTTTGTCGATGAGTTTGGAATGCAAGAAGCCGGCATTGATGGAGGTGGAGTAACCAAGGAATTCCTGACCAGTGTGACACAGGAAGCCTTCACAAAGGATCATAGGCTGTTCATCACCAACAGCAAGAACGCATACTATCCGAACCCCTGCGCGGTGGACCAGTTGAAGGATAAGCTTCGGGCTGCACACATCTCAGAAGGATCGACCGAAGCACAAGAGAACTTGTTGGAGCTGACTCGAGAGTTTGAATTCCTTGGCCGCATCATCGGAAAATGCATGTACGAGGGAATCCTGATCAACATTGTTTTTGCTGGCTTCTTCTTGCTGAAATGGTCATTGTCAACAAACGACGTGTTCCGTGCCAACATTAACGATCTCCGAGAGTTGGATGAGGGACTTTACCAGGGTCTGATGAGCCTGAAGAACTACCCTGGTAATGTTGAGGACCTTGGTCTGGACTTTACCATCACCGACGTGGTCTCACCCCCAGAAGAGGATAAGGTGCGCACCGTGACGAGAAACCTAATTCCTGGCGGCGAGACAACAATTGTCAACAATGAGAACCGCCCACTTTATATCAGCTACGTTGCGCGGCACCGCCTCGTAGTGCAACCGTACGCTCAGACCCGGGCCTTCTTGCGCGGTCTCAGCACCATCATCGAGCCAGGGTGGCTACACATGTTCAACCAGAATGAGCTGCAGCGACTTGTTGGCGGCGACAGCTCAGAGATAGATGTCGAAGACTTGCGCCGCAATACCATCTATTCGGGCGTCTACTCCCTCGGAACTGACAACGAAGAGCACCCTACAGTCAGAATTTTCTGGGAGGTTATGCACAGCCTTAGGGACGAGGAGCGCCGCGAGGTGCTCAAGTACGTCACCAGCACGCCTAGAGCCCCCCTTTTGGGCTTCAGCCAGCTGAAGCCGGCGTTCAGCATTAGAGACGGCGGGCTCGATCAAGAGAGACTGCCGAGCGCGAGTACGTGCATCAATCTGCTCAAGCTGCCGCAGTATACATCAGCTGAGACTCTGAAGAGCAAGTTGCTGTACGCGGTGAAGAGTGGAGCGGGCTTTGATCTCAGTTAAAACTTCTTCTGTGAGGTGATAGAACGAGTAGGCAGCGTGGGTTGTTGTGGGTTATACACGGCAGAACAGCGAGGATGGATTATTGTAGTCTCTTGGAATTAACTGCCTAAATGATCCATCCATGTCTGGCATGACAGTGAACAAGTCAGATTTAATTGAATGGTACTTCCCACTGAGCTAGTTGCAGTAATGTCTAGCGATATTTCCTTGGCTAGTGCCTTTTCTATTGTCTTTACCGATTACTGTTGGTAGCTCAACGTTAGCACGTGCGGTTTTCTCCGTCTTAAGTCTAGCATCATCTGTCCGAACAGCCCATTCGCCCAAGAAAACCACTGCCGTGTCCACACGCCGTCATTGTGCGTGTTGATTGACTCGTGCATGAGTCCCAGCCCATTGGTTGACGACAGCAGCTGCCGTAGCGAGGAGACAATCTCTGCGTCATCGTCGCTTGTCATGATGCGCACGATTAGACTCATGGGCCAGGCCATGGCGGGACCGACGTGTGGTCCGCCAGTTCTGTGACTCTAGTTAACATCTAGGATCATTACTTCCCCGAGGTTTGTCCGAGAGGAAAATGAATAGACAGACAGACAGACAGACAGACAGACAGACAGACAGACAGACAGACAGGCAGGCAGACAGAAAACCTACCCGTTCAGAACCGGCCCAAACATGAAGTACGGGTTATCCTCACTCAGCACGAACCTCCTCGTATTCTGATAGATCTGGTCATCCCTCTCGACATAGCCCGAAAGCGGCGCGCTCAACAGGCTCGGGATATTGGCGTCGTCCATCGTGTTAGCGCTGCCGTACCCGTCCACTTCGTATGCATAAATCTTGCCATGCAAAGGGTGATGGACACGACCGTACTTCTCGATGCCAAAGCGGATTGAAGTCGAGAGTTTCCGCATCTGCTCGGCCATGACGTGGCGGCCTAGTTTCTCCATGATGTGAGCGCATCGGTGGAGGTACTGTGAGAACATCATGTTGGCGGGGATGAAGAGCTGGTAGGTGCAGGCGTCATCGCTGGGGCGGAAGGCGCTCCGGACCATACCGGTGCCGCCACGGACGGGGGCACCGATGCCGCTGTTGGGGAGGGTTTCATAGGCGGTGGGGGTGTTGCGCTGGAAGATGTAGGGAGAGTAGGCGACAGAGCCGTCGCGGTTGTAGGTGCCACCGAGGAGGTCCGATGTGGTGTTGATGAGTGTGTACATCGCTTCGACCCAGCGGTGACGGCCGAAGAAGGCTGAGTCACCTGTTGCTTGGTGGTAGTCGTGCGAGAGCTGGAGGAAGGCAGCCAGCGAGTCCAACTCGTACTTGCACTCAAAGACAACGTCGTGGTTTGGCGTGGGTGAGACGTAGTCTGAGGAGCCTGAAGATGCGCCAAAGGACATACTCGCGGTCAGGTTGGCCTCGGGTGGGGCGTGAAAGGCATTGCAATGCGGTGCGGCGATGATATACCGGGCTTGGAGGTTGATGGCGCCTCGGAAGAGCGAAGCCAGGGAATAGACCGAGCTGTTCGCCTGGAGCAGAGATTGATATGACTGCAGCTGATTTGCACTGTCACGTAGCCACATGGCGTTGATATCACCAGTAGTGATGAAGGTGAGCTGGAACGGTTAGCCAGTTAACGCCACAGATGATATGTGACATACCTCTTCATCGTTGTGTCCTTTCGCTGTCCCTTTCCAAGCTATCGCCGTGTCGAGTGTGTTGGGGAAGCAGTTCTCAAACAGGCGGAAGAGGTCGGGATCTCGAATGTCCCGGGACATGGTGTGTATGACATCCTCGACCTCGGACAGGTTGAACTTTCGACATCCTGGATGCGGTCGTTGGTATGAGAGCTCGTATTTCCCCGTCGAAAGGGGCTCATGCTTTCTGTATGCATGGGACGAGTAATCTGGACAATAGAATTCTTCCTGTACCATGACCGTTTGAGGCTCGAATCTGTCAGTTGGAGGTGCCGCCCCTTTCAGGGCCCATGACGTCGGGATGGCGGCCAGCCGAGCAACCCATGTCGCCCTCATTCTCATCTCTCAAGCAAATACAGCATCACGTCGCGAACTTGAGTGTTGGGGTAGGAGTGATATACTTTTGTTATTTCGGAGGCTGGAAGAGAAGAGGTCTAAACTACCTAAGGCAAGTAGGCTGAAGTCAAAACCAAGACAATGCGTTTTACGCTTGCCGGGCCGTTGCATAGCGGAAAACACGGCATCGAGAATCCGGAAGTAGGGGAGGACATGGGAAAATGAGAGGTGGCGGGTTTGCCCATTGAGGGCAAAATGCTGAGGGTAAATTGCTGTGGGTGAATTCAAGATCGAGACCGACCCTAAGCGATGGAAACATTCTCAGTGTCAGCTGAAGAAAATAGGGGCCTGCTAATATTGCCTCTCGTGGGGTGAGTATTGCATTTGCTTGGCTTCGGGGGCTGGCCCGGATCTTGAAGTCTGGGCAACTGCGACAGAGAGAGAGAAAGGATTCGGCTCCGGAGATGTCGCAGGCGACTGAGAGGTTGTCAGGACGCTCCTTCCCGGTAACTAAGGATCACCTCAGATGCTGTCAGCGGAATGATAACGTTAGCTTGCCGTTCCTGCATCCAAGTCCAGGCGGCACAGTGGCTCTTGCCAGACAGGCCCAAAACCTGTAGCGACAGCCACTTTTCCTGTTGGTCTGCCCCTCACGTTGATCTGGGGCAACCACTTGCTGCCTTCCAGCTAAGTTAGACCTCGCTGGTTTTTCGGCCTCATTCAGCCGGTGACCAATAATGCGAGAATCTGCAGGGCCTCGACTGGCGATGTCGCGTCGGAGCTCTCAACCCCCCTGTTGGAGGCTGATCCCCCGCAACCCCTAAAAGCAATTAGCGCATCTTTTGCCCTGAAGGATTGTTAACACCTCCGCATCTTATATGCTGAGGCTCGCTAACAGGTGTGCAGCCAAGATCGTCAAAGGAATAATTCGCGCCCCTGGATCTTGGCATGCGACCCAGAAATGAATATTAGTATACCTGTCAGTTGTCCCACGTTGGCCATTCCTGGGCTGGGCTTCAATTGTTTCAAGCCTTCCCCCGTTGCCATGAGATCCCAACTCAGTACTTACCCCGTCGAATGCCGATATTTGTGATGTTTTGGACGATTTTTGATCGCAGGTGACGCAGCGAGAGCCGATTTCGACCAGAACACGCTTCTTTGGTTCATTGGATCGAGACGAGCATGGTCGTACCGACGCGGTAGTTTTCCGTGTCACTCCTCCGGGAGCCTTCACACAGTTGAAGTCTCGCTGAGGCAATCGCCATGCTTCACTTCAAGGGAATCCCGCGGAGGAGTCGCCTCGTGGCGGTCGCCTTTTTCGTCACCTGCCTCGTTTTCCTCCTGCCAAAAGCCGATCTTGGCATTGGCAAGACTATCAGCTTTTTTCTATTCGGATCTGATACTGTCGGTCCTTACCGTTCAACGACGTCTAATATCGATGTGCTTCAGTTTGTTGACCCTTTAATTGGAACAGCAAACGGAGGTGCGATCCTTGGCAGCCCATTTGTAAGGGTGTGGACGCTGACACGCTGTCACCAGGACATGTCTTTCCCGGGGCAACTCTACCATATGGTGAGTTGAGATTAGTTGCAACCTGCTACACTCATGTCGTACTAACACGCAGTAAGGAATGGCAAAGGCAGTTGCCGACACACGTAGCCCGGCTGAGAACGCTGCCGGTTATGTAACGGATGACAACGACATCATCGGCTTCTCGCATCTTCACGACTCGGGCACTGGCGGCTCTGCCTCGCTGGGAAATTTCCCATTGTTTGTGCATCCCGGTTGTCCCAAAGATAACTACACCAAGTGTGACTACCCCGTGATGATCCGGGGAAGCTCGAGGGTGCCCGGTTCCGCCTTCGCCTCACCGGGCTATTTCAGCATCAACCTGACAAACTCGGTCCGTGCTGAGATGACGGTTGCAGAACACACTGCACTCTACCGGTTTTCCTTCCCCGGGACCGATTATGTTAACATTACCGCGAACCAAGACGTAACAGTCGAAGTGCCCTACAGTCCACTAATTCTCGTCGATCTGATTGATCTCATGAACAGCCGTAGTGGTGGTGGGGTCCAAGTGTATCCTGAGAACGGACGTATTATCGGGGATGGCTCTTTCTCTCCATCTTTTGGTCAGGGTCGGTACACTGCCTACTTCTGCGCTGATTTTAGAGGTGCAAAGATTCGCAACACCGGCACTTTCATCTCCACCAAAGCCGATAACGAGACAAAATTTCTCGACACGGTGGGCACGGGTTATCCCATTCCTTCGGGATCTGTCGGTGCTTGGATTCAGTTTGAGAAACCTGAGAGCAACTCAGTTCTGGCAAGGGTCGGCGTCTCCTTTATCTCAGTCGACCAAGCATGCGAGAATGCCGAAAATGAAATCCCCGATTTTTCGTTCAAAGACGTGGAGCAAAGGGCCCGCCAGATCTGGAGGGAGAAACTATCAGCAATCGACGTAGACTCGACTGGTGTTAGCGAGGAGTTGCAGACGACGTTTTGGTCCGGCATCTATCGCTCCCTGCTCTCTCCGCAGAATTATACTGGAGAGAACCAGCTGTGGAAATCGAATGAGCCTTATTTTGACTCGTGAGTATTCCTCGGGTTCGATTCGTTTACTGGGGTTGACTAAAATACCACAGATTTTATTGCATCTGGGACTCCTTCCGCGCCCAGCACCCTCTATTGACCATCCTTGATCCGGAGGCGCAGACTCAAATGGTTCGTGCCTTGATTGATATCTACAAGTTCGAAGGTATGAGGTCGACGCGCCCGCTCCTTGGACACACATTTAATCGTACTTAGGAAAACTTCCCGACTGCAGGATGAGTTTCTCCAAGGGCTACACCCAAGGCGGCTCCAATGCCGATATTGTCATCGCCGACGCATTCGTTAAGAATCTTACAGAGGGCGTTGACTGGAATCTTGCGTATGAGGCAGTTATTTCAGACGCCGAAGGCAAGCAATACCCCGCAGATCGCACCTCGCAACTTCGATGGTTAATATTGTCGCAGTTGAACCCATGCATTGGGGTACCATGGGACGCGGAAATCTCAACAGCTGGCGCAAGCTCGGCTGGATACCATGTGACGACAGTGACATTGTAGGCTCGGGTCCTTCGAGCAGAACTGTTAGCCGCGGCGTTGAATATGCGTATGATGACTTTTGCATCGCCCTCCTCGCCAATGGTCTAGGATATGACGAAGAGGCCGAGAAGTACTATCGGCGCGGCGGGAACTGGGTCAACTACTGGAATCCCCACCAGCGCGACTTGTTTCGTGACTCGATGGGCGAGGTGATGCAAACCTCGTTCAAGGGCTTTATGCAGCCCCGTCTCATGAACGGAACGTTCCGCTACCAAAATACGCGGACCTGCAGCCCCATCCACAACACGCATAGCTGCTACTTCGATACGGGTTTCGACACGTATGAAGGCAGCCCGTGGCTGTACAGCTTCTTCGTTCCCCAGGACATGGCCGCCCTGATTGATCTAATGGGTGGACCCAAACACTTTGTCGAACGCCTCACCTTCTTCCACACCAGCGGCCTCTCATATATGGGCAACGAACAGGGCTTCCTCCCAACCTACCAATTCCACTACGCCGGTCGCCCAGCGCTCAGCAGCTATTGGGTACATCAATACATCCCCACACTCTTCAACGCCAGCGTCAACGGAATCCCCGGAAACGACGACTGCGCCATGGGTGCCTTCAGTGGCTTCGCCATGATGGGCTTCTTCCCCGTCGCCGGCCAGTCCGTTTACCTTCTCAGCCCACCCTTCTTCCCCGAGGTACGCATCCGCGCAAAGATGCCTGGCAAGTGGGCCATCATCCGCGTCAAGAACTTCGATCCCGCAGGGAAACGCGTTTACATTCAAAGCGCCCGGCTGAACGGCCGCCGCTACAGCAACAACTGGATCTCGCACGACTTTTTTCTCCGTGGCGGTGTGCTGGAATTTGTTGTCAGCGAGACTGAGGGAACCTGGGGGACACGGGCTGATGAGGTACCGCCCAGTTATCCAACGTGGGATAAGGAGGAGGATGAGAAGGAGAAGAATTTGGCGGCGGGCAAGACGAAGCTGGATCAAGATATCTATGGGCCGGGGAAGAAAAAAGACGAAGGGGATGATTTGAGACACTGAGCTCGATGACAGGTGCGAGGGATGTATGAACCGGTATTGGATATAGTGGCATTGTTTAGGCGTTGTATTTTGGTCATGGCAATTTGATTGGCTGCATTCTTGAGATCTGTATACCTACGAGCATTCATTCCGCCGCGTGTTTGGGTCGGGGGCGCGGGGGCGAATTATACCACAGCATGTGTATACTAAACAGAAAAAAAGCAGCATTTTGCCCGTCACGGAGTGTCCACTAACTAACCTTGTGATCAACAGCAAAGCCACCAGACTTGCAGATTCGGTTCTTGCGATTTTGACTTTGACGAAAGAAACATTTATCACCTCGTACCATAAACTAGGGAGGACACTCGTACAATCATACAAATATTGTACAAGACGCTACAAGACGCTACAAGACGCTGTTTTTTTCTTTTCTTTTCTTGTATGGATATCGTAATTGATCGTATCCGCAAAAGTCTCTGCTAAGGTCCCGCCACAAACATATAATTACTTTGCCCACGGTGCCTTGGTCACTGCATGCTGATTGCTCGCCGTCCCCGGCACACCTCTGGGAAACGAGCTCGGAGGCGGGAGTCCCGTATCTGGCACACCACCCCGGGGTATTTCGGGCCCTGCACCTCTTGTCCCCGCCGCCTGGGGAGCCTTGGAGTACGGGATTCCCCGCCCTGGAGCTCCCGACGCGCCGGGCATTCTTGCTGCCTGAGCCCAAGGTGCTGTGGTTCCGGCTCCAGTTCCAGGTGGGCCTGTAGGTGCCTTGGCACCAGTGGGCTGGTTCGCCAGATGAACAGACTGTAAGGGCGTCTGAGCATTAGGATCTGTCTCCCATGAAAAGAGCGAGCCAAAGGGAAAGTGCTGAACGACTGGAAACTTGGAGAGGACCTCGGCGTTGAACATCTTAATCATGCCCTTGTTGATCTTGCCCCAACCGTCGCGAATGCCAGACACGTCGAAGAGGATCGGGCTGTGTTCCCAGAATGGGCCCTTTTTGACATCATTGATGAAGGCTACTGCCGAGAAATACATCCACGTTTCCCGATATCTTTCTGCTGCCTCGGGCCTGGCCACGTCGCTGGGTCGAGGAGTGCGTGGCGCCGAACCTTCGGTGGGGGTAGGTTCGGCCTCTGATGTAAGTGGGCGCGCAAGCTGCGCGGAGCCAAATATATATGGCAAGAAGGAGTGGTCGTCGAGACCCCATACACCGTGGGAGCCAGCCGGCTCGAGGTTGTAATAGAGAATCAACTTCCGGACAACCCTCAGATATCTGGTGCAAAAGCGTCAGTACCACCGTCCAGACCTAAGAACCAGATAAGAGACAACTCACGGCTCAATCACCCCCAACACAATGCTCCTCTCTACTGCCTCATACTCATCTTCGCCCCCCTGAAAAGCCCCCAGCTTCCACAAACAACCTAGAAACGCCAGAAAACTCAACTCATGCCCTGTCCCGTAGTCCAGCCGCTGCGCGCTCCCGAACCCGCCCAGAAAATACGCTGTCACCTCCTCCATCGCCGCGCCATCGTGGCCCTCCACCACACTCTGAGGCAGATACTTCCTCAGCAGATTCCTCGCCCGCTCTTGCAACACGACATGCCAGATCCGGAAGCCCACGTTGCCGAACCGTCGAGGCCCCGGGTCAAGCGGTGCATCGTCGATGATCTTCTCAACCTGTTTTAGGAGTTGCTGTAGATCGCGCACCACCTCGGGATCCTCGCGCGGGGCGTCGAGCGGAAAAGTTCTTACAACAGCGTAATTTGGTTGAGGAGGTGGAGGGGTTGGCGAGGGACCGGCCGGGATGGGTACGGGTTGTTGGCGGGGAAGCATGGCGCGGTTGAGTTGGAGGATGAAGATGCCGATATCACGGTAGGCTTGGGAGGTCAGGAAATGGGCGACGTCGGGGCCTTCGTTGATGCGCTTGGTGGGAGGGGTAAAGGTATGCGGGGCATCGCGGGAGAGGATTTCGAGCTTGGGGAAGCGGGTTGTCCATGGCGTGGGTGTGGGTGTGGATGTTGTGCTCGCATCGCTGTAGGCAGGCGACAGTGGCGGGTCCATGGTTATGTTGGTTGATTATATTCAGCTGGAAATTTGTGACACGGATATGTATGTATCTGGTCGGATGGGGTTTGAGAGTGCTGGTTTTGTTTCGAGATCCTTGGCTTTTTGCTGGGCTGGTGCTGAGTGAATGAACCCCGCTGTCGTCATTGGACCGCACCGCACCTGTTGAGGGGTAGCCCCTGTCTTTCCCATACACCTGGACAGTCCCCACTTGAATCCTTTAGAGAGGTGCGCGCGCCGTGTAGAATTTTAAGCATCTGGCCAAACTTCTACCTTTAATTTCTACTTACGCTGTAAATACGCGCCGGAAGAAAAAACTGACTGTTTATTACTATTATCCCGGCCAATCCAGATTATCTATTAGAATTTTCTTAGCTGCTCTGTGCGATGAGATGTAAAATCTGCCTTTATCGGACAGCTTCCCTGCCCTAACTCTGCGAAGACTTGCCAAGAAATGGCAGAAAGATTATTTTCCTGTGTGATAAACATTGCAATCAGCAGCTCAACTGCAAGAACTAGCAACGCAAATACCAACGCGTGCGTAATATAGGTGCAAAATCCAACCCGATAATTAGATTCTACATATTGGATTTTATCCCAATCCAGATTTTTAACTACGCGCAGCCCAAAGCGGGTAAAATAGAAAATACAGGTTGGCATTCGGGCACGTCGATGGCGCGCACCCTTTTAAAATACGCTGAGTGGGGACTGTCCAGGTGTTCGGGAAAGACCCACACCGCAGCTCTGGAGCTCTGGCGTTGGTCTTCTCTAAAGCACAACTTACGTTTAAGGCAAAGAATCTATTTAAATAATGGTTATGGTATTTTGAGATTCGCTTGCTAGAGCAGGAGCTGCTTCGTCAATGCCCAAGGCGCTGGATACTCTTTCCTCGTGAAGATGCACCAGAATAACCCGTTCTTTCCTCCGTCTGATGTGATCCTTCCTGACATCTCCCATCGTACTCAATGGCCACATGCCCCATACTACCACGATTCTTTGTGTTGTCCATAAGAGGATCCGCGCCATCGCCGGGTGCAACTACATCCGGATCGACGCCTTCTGCAAGAGCAGCCTACTTAACCAAGGACTTAAGTACTCACAAGAGATCATTGACATATCGAACACTTATAATTCCCGAATACATATAGACGTCCAAGGCATGCCACAGACTTGGTGGGATGAATCATGCTTTGCGTTGCGTCTGGCTCTAATTCGGAGAATCAACTTCGTTACTCCTGGGAGCTCGAGGCTGTGGAGTTCGAAGAGGCTCTTTTTTCCAGCTTAGATATGTGGCATGCGGTCGATGACAACATTGTATCGCGGCTCTACTGAAGCGGAGCTTCAGTGCTGCAGGAGATAGTCCTGTCCAAAGTAGCGACTCCGTTATGTAGTTGGCCGGGGGGGGGGGGGGGGGGGGGGGGTGGGGGGCCGTAGAGCG